>JGI24021J15306_10004393_pt1 | contig 16368 bp, 9 predicted proteins | sample Ectturendosymbi1_FD_15306 | JGI IMG/M metagenome (IMG submission 15306) | reverse complement strand
AGTGAGAAGTTGGGAATCACTAGCTTGTCTGCAGTTGTGCAGTGGGTCTCCTGTAGGATGATGATGAAAGCCTTGTTCTTATAGGCTAGCTGCTCAATGACAGAGATCTTGTCTGCAGCAAGTCCCTCTGTGTTCAGCTGGAGTATGTTGGGTCGTGGGTATTCGGCAACATTTCTGCTGTCGCGCCATGAGAAGGGCGCTTAATGACCCACCCCATGCCGAACACGTCCAGCGCGGGTAGCAGTGGTTGCTCTCGTATTGACAGGTTTAGTTGTCATTAGTAGCGAATGTCGTACAGAAAGGCCACGTGAATCACCTGTCATCCTCCCATTGCTTGATGAGCACGTATGAAGTATCAGAAGGCCATTCCTTAGTATTATTGCAAGAGCAAGGAGGCGTCACTCAAATATACATTCACAGTATAAACAGCTGAACTTTGACCATGTTAGATGTCGAAGTTGTATGTGAGAAATGAACGGCCATCAATTGCTGGTTTGAAACTCATCAGTACTTGCAGAGGCACTACTCCTTGGTGTAGCGGCAAAATGATCTTATCTTTGGTAGGGATGCTCAGTTCTACTCTCTGGACACAATGCCACAGACAGTGCATGGTTGTTTTAAAATTAACGTTTTTTCTTAAAACCCGATCAAATTAACGATACGGTGCTTACAACAGAGAATGAAACTGACAAGCATAAACGAAAGATTAAAGTTCGATCAATGTACTCTGCCTCAGAAATTAAGTGTTTTTGATTATTGTGGTTTTAGCCAGCTGTGCAAAATAGGGTCATTACTTTTGTTGCAGGTACTACTACTTTCTGGAAACCATAAGAAATCGACTACTTCTGTCGAAATGCTTCACACGTCATCGGCGGTTTGCCCAAACGGTTGGTGCTGCGGTGCGTTACGCCATCACAGTGTAAAGTTGAGTTTCAGTGGCGTTAAACGCTGTTGTTTATGCCTTTTTCGGCTTAAATGAGATGGAAATCTGCAGTAATTCATTTATTATAAGTTGCATTACCAAACGAAAGGTCAACAAATCGAATGACCTTAATTGATTTAATAGTAAATACAGTTAAATTTGCGTTAATATCGGAATTAAGACTTGATCTGTAAACCACGTTCAATCAATATCTACTTACGTTTCCTTTCTTATGTAAATGTGTTAGTCCATACTAAGATTCTGATGTGGATTTCATTAACATTGTGTCATGCACTTCTGAAAATGCTTGTACGTAATGCTTGCCTGAAGTCAAACCATCACCTGTAATAAAAATTTGCGAGAAAATCTGAAAATCCTGAAAGGTTAGAATTGATTGAAGTATTGAAAGAAATTTGATACGAATTATTATTTTGTGAATTAGATTGGTACAACGTTTTGAATTTGTGCTGTAATCTAAAGCGGACAATTGATGTTAATTTTTGCAATAACAAAACGTGTATTGTGTTTTAACTGATACTTATTTCAGTGAACATCTTGCACTAATCCAGAAAAATCATCCTGAAATATGAACTAGCTTTTCAATCGCCATTCGGGCACATTATTTTGATTTGCAAGCGGAGCGGAATGTGTGTCTGTTTTATTTGATTCTTTTGTGATATACGTCGTAAGTGCGACATCTTGTGGATTGTGCTGTAATGCCCTGATGTAAACTCGTTGTGTAGCAGAGGTGGGACCGGATCCGGATTACCGGAGTCGACTCCGGCAGGATTCTGCGTTTTTCTTTCGAACCCGGATCCGGACCCGGAGTCAAAAATTTGTGAAAAACCGGACCCGGATCCGGAGTCACTTTTCCATTTCGGCACTAGCAGGAGTCTGTTCGGTCATTTCTTTGTTAAAACCATGGGTAAATTACGGTTGTATCGATGATTGTAGCCGGAGTCTGAACAGGAGTCGGATTCTCAAATTTGAAGAATAGCAGGACCTGGATCCGGACCCGGATTCAAAAATTTTGGGACAGGAGCGGAGCCGGAGTCTGAAAAAGGGACTCCGGCCACCTCTGTTGTGTAGTTCGTTAATTTGTCCTGATGGAGGCTAGGTTGCTATTTGGTTCTCTAACTCTTATGAATGCTTGCTGTATGGTTGCATAGACATCGGAATATTTTTCGTTGGCAACAGTTGAGCGAGACATTTACATATTTACTGTTCACTGTTAACCTGTTCTGCAATTGTGGGTATGAACCATATTTGTTCATAGCTGATTAAATCCAAAAGGGTTTTAGGTACCAACTTCATTGCATAAGCACTCCAAAAATGTGACTTGGCGGATTTTTTCTGCTGTTAGCTTGCTTATTTTTGATCATTTTAAGATGTTACAAGGCAATGGTTTATTGTAATCCAGTCTACTGTTGCTATCACGGTGATATCAGCTCACATTTATCATGGGTGGACGGTTGCTTCTTTTGCTGAAAACACTTGTTAGGGTGGTCTGATCAGCAATTGAGTCGTTGCACCTTATCGTTTTGGCTGTTTGGGTTAAGATGAACTTTTCGTCTGTGAATTCGATATTTTTAGACCTTCATCATAAAATTGTTGAGTTCCCCAGTGTCAAACTGTAAGAGCGAAAATAGTTCACTCTAATTTTCAGAGTATTTAAGGCCTAGACATGGTGCTAAACCGGTGATGGGTCTGCAGTTCGTGAGTTTTGCTGTTTTCGGGAAAATGGCAGTGACATAACTTACGAATGGGCAGGAGTGCCAACCGCCTCCTCTGGCAAGCTAAATGTAAAAACCGGGACCCACGTAACTTACATCTTGGTATTTACTATTTGTTAGTCAGTAGTTCTTTTTTGCGTTTTTCGGAGTATTTGCCGGTGATTTCGGGTTTTATAGCCATCCACATCCAGATTCACTGTCATTTCTCAAATTGTTTCTGAGTGTTGGCCAGTGGGCCTCCAACGGTGTCCTGTGAGCCCCCTTTACCTAATTTCCCCTTGGCCCAAACCTCCAGTTACCATTGGAAACTGGTTTACCATAAAGCATCATTATTCCAGTTCTACTCTTGGCGGAAGTGATGATACTGACAGGGTTCCAGATATGGATCAAATTGTCTATTTAAAACAGTGGTTCTTAACCGGGTGTACACGTACCCATTGGGGGTACGAAGCACTAAAACAGGGGGTAAGAAGCACCAAATTTTTTATGGGATGCACACCCTAAAAATCTTAAACCAGGAATACACGCCCCGAACTTTAACAATGTGATGTCGACTGTTGTGAGTGCAGTAAACTTTATCAGAGGCTAAGCCTTGAATCACCGTCTGTTAAAATTTTTTTGTGACGAAGTTGGGGATCAACACAATGTTCTTTTCCACACAGAAATGAGACGGCTATCCGGTTGCCGAGTGCTTATTCGTGTCTGAGCTGTGCAAAGAAATCGAGCAGTTACTGAGACACCGAAGTAGTGGCGTAGCAGGGCACTTTGAAAATAAGGAGTTTGTTATACCCCCGGCATACCTTGCACATATATTCAGCCATTATAACGACGTGAACACCTCCATTCAGGGAACAGCGATGAACATGATCAGAGCTAGGGAAAGCGTATATGCCTTTACAGAAGCCTTCAATCTGCATTATTTGCATTGGATCATGCTACTATGATAATTTTCAACAACTTGATGAAGTTTCCAAGGTAAAAATATCGCTACTCATTGTCATTGAAATATAAAAGCATTTGCAAGTGTTGCGGCAGTCCTTCTAAGGATAATTTTATCCAGGAGAGATTCTGATTCACAGGGGTGAATGCAGCATGTAGGCCCATTAATTTTTAACCTAAAATCTACTGCATGGATGACAATGATGTCATGAAGGAAGATCAAGTTTGAAATGAAAACCTGTAGAAAAATTAAAATAAAGTTCAATGCAGTTACGCACCTTCTGGTGCACGCAACGCAACACTTTCCCGCAGTTAGCAAAGACATCTTTGGAAGTCCTTGTGCCATTTGCAACAACCTAGGTTCGTGAAAACAGTTTCTCAACTCTCTTACACATCAAAACTAAGGCGAGGAATATATAAAAGCCCGGTGACGACATGCGAGTGGCTATTTCAAACGCTGAGCCATGATATAGCATGATTATTGAAAAAAGCCATTAACTAAGTTTGAATATTGGTGTACTTTGTAAGATCATTATATCATTATATTCGTTACCATGAAGGTGTGTTACTATCAATTTATTACTGAATTCAGACAAGGGGTACAAGAACATTTTATGAAAGCTAAAGTGGTACGAGTGCGTTTAAAGATTAAGAACCACTGATTTAAATAGAAACCTTGACCTGTACAGCTTTGCGAGGTATTCAGTCAACCTATGGATTATCGGTAATAAGATGGGAATAGTTCTGAGTTCTGGCAGCTCCAGGAGCTGAATCTGACCCTAATGTATTACTCACGCGTTTATGCAGCTTCTCTGGGGTATGCTGCGCGTATTGAGCTGATGGGTGAGAAACTTGGTTATTCTAACCCTTCCCCGGGATCTTATTCTAACCCTTCCCCGGGATCTTATTCTAACCCTTCCCCGGGATCTTATTCTAACCCTTCCCCGGCATCGATCGGAATTTCATCAAAGTGATCATCATTTCTTGTAGTGATTCTTTTACACATCACCGAATTTCCCTTGAAACGTAAGAACATTAATGTTGTTAAAACTAGGGGTTGTTAGAAGCACAAGGTGATGTCTTCAACTTGCAATTTTGAGATATCCTGCGTGGAACTGGGAACAGTAGGCCTGTCAACTAAATTCATGACGCAAATGACATTGCTCGAGCCGAAACGTATCGGTTTCAAAGCATGGCTTATAGAGTAAGTATCGCTGAAGAAAACACAAAGAAACGTTACGTCCTGTTAGGTTTTTATTCCTGTTTACAAAGAACTTGTACTCTTGTGGATCACAAAGGAAAAGAAATCGGGTGTACACTGTCGAGTTTTAACTGTTCCATAATTTTTTGGCACTTTTTGATAACTTTTGGCAACATTTTCAAAAGGTTTTGAAAAGTCAAAACGATAGCAAATCAAAAGGTCATGTCGAAACAAAGACAAAACGTTAATGTTATTAGAAACAATATTTGAAAAGAGTTTTTGTGAAGCACGAAACACACAAAATTAAGCTCAAGCGATAAAAACAAGGCTTTATTCTGCCAAAATCAATACTTCATTAAGCTTTGGAAGCTTATAAACGCACTAGAAACCTTTCAATATGTTTTTAACATGCACAATGCACTACCCCAACAAATACCCATCATTCAGGAAACGAACGTTAAACCTTACCTGAGGCGTGGTCACGATTGCACAATGTTTGACATAGCCCGAAATTAATTGCCAACAGGAGTATAACAATTTCGTGCTAGTGGTGGTATTGAAAGACCTGTGTAGACATTTTTCGTAAGCCTAGAGTATCAGTTGACTGTAAGCAAGAGAATAATTTTGCAAAAAAATCGAAAGGAAAAGAATTTTTGATTGTTCGGTGTTGTAAGAAATACGAGTGGAACAAAAACCCGAAGAATGTTTCTACAAAAATCATCCTTAGCAGCAATTGGAGCGATGTGACTGAATAGAGATAAAAAGGGAAGATTGGTGTGATGAAAGTTTAGTTACACTATAGAACTAGCTGCGAGTTTGCAGTACACTGTTGTTTCAGCAAGGCATGTTTTTATGTGACACTATTTACATGAGTCAAATTTACATATACCAAAAACTTGGATATTTTTGGATGATTAACTCTGAAATGGTTCAGAATGTATCACAGCAACATTTACTCTTTGGAGGCAGTTGCTTGATTTCAGGAGTTCCTGTGCAACATTGATAGGAAACGTTGGACAAATTTCGCACACTGTGAAAAAATTTAAAAAGTGTTTTTAAGATTATAATAACTGTGGCTTGATTAAAGATTTATTAAACTTGAAAACATACCCTTGTTGTGACTGACAAGTCCAATATCAAATATCAGGAATCCCAAAATTTTGCGTTATGCGTCAATATATACTGTACACGCTACAAAAATTTTTGATAATAGAAACAATTTATCTGACCGAAATATAACAGAAAATTGAAAACGCGCTTGTTTCAAATATTCTCTCAATTTCGAATAAATCACAAATAAAAGATTTTTAGACACATTTGCGCATTTTGAACTGAAAAAAGTAGATTATCTTTTTTTCAGCAGATCTTTTTTATTTTGACTTTTTCATATAATGTATTAAAACCTGTTGAAGAAAAACTCATTTGCAACAATATAAGTTTATCTCAAGTTGACTTCTGTTGCAACTTTCATTTCACTTATGGTTTCAAAAAACTGCAAGAATAAACTGCAACAACAATACAATTCCTAAATAAACTATTGACTTTTCAGATGAGAAACTTTAGATTTCGACATACGTATTTTTACAGAAACATGAAAGTTTTATACAAAATATAATAAAGTGATTTTTTAAACGTAATCATTTTTTATTATGTTCGTTTGTTTGATCTTTATTCACGGTTCCCTAAATTAATAATTCATAAATGTTGCATGCGTCTATGAGATTTAATTGAATCAGATAAAACTATGAGCGAAACTAAGCCCAGCTGTAATCTAAATAGGGTTAGTTTTACAAACTCAAAATAACCTTGAATATCTGAGTCGGACAATTTCATCACTATAGAACGAACATTCCATGAAGTGTAGCAAATTCACTCTCCATTCAAACAATAAGATTGAAACTAGCCTGCACTCATTTTTGTTCAGCACATATAGTAGCTATCGGAAATCTATCGTGGAAACCATATTGTCTTAAACAGGAGTCATTAACCTTTTGAAATTGAGAAGTACTTCTTGGTTACCGAAGGGCTACTTCTTATCTTTAGCTAAGTTATCATTAATAAAATTAAAGATGTTAATCTATGTGAAGAGATTGATCATTTTAGTTCTATTTTTAGAACAGGCCCGCGGGCTACCCACGTGGTCCGTGCCGGCCACCTGGTGGCTGCAGACGCCACGTTGTTGACCCCTGGTCTGTCTAAACAATCTAGTTAAAAATTAATCTTACCGTAATTCAAGACAACCTTGATAGCTTTTGAAGAATGTCCATGTGCTTTCCTGAAGGAGTCGATGACTGTTATATGTTAATTGTGTTTACACTCAAAAAACACCTCACAAGCTAGTTGAGTTCACTCCCAAAAAACACCGGTTTGGAAAGCAGTTAAATATTTATACTGCAACGCATACCTCAGTACATGCTTGTGCTCGATGAAGAATTTTCCGCCAAAAAGTTTTGTGGTAGAATACTCTGCGAATATTTTGTGAGCAAGGAAATGTCATGAATGTCGCTGAAGAAAATTGTATCTCTTCTATAATCCTAAGTTTTGTAACTTTCTCGCAGGATATTTCTTTTAACCATATTTTATTGTTCGGCAATTTAACGACATTCCCTTGCTTGAATGTTAGCTGAAACGTAGCTATACTTTCAGGATTAAAGTTTTTCTATGATTTTTCTAATAACGAGCAAAACATTGTGGTCACGAGACAACATTTGACTTGCTTTGACTGGCTACCTGGTCCTGAAAGCAAATGGCTTGTGGTGGTAAAGCAAAGAAACGACTGATGAATGCCTTTCTTCCTGTTGCACTTTTGTTATCAGTCAGTATACAAATAATTTATAGTCGGGGTAAGTTTTATCGTTACACAGCAAATACCTTACTAGAAACGATATTGGCTTGCGTTTGCTAACTTATTTCGTTTCCTTCATGCAATTTTATTTTTATTCTGAGATGATGAATCAACAATGCTTATTTGCTTTGCAAACTGCAACAGTTTTCATTACCTATTTTTCACCGGAATGCACGAACCTCAAGAGATCATTACAAATACTACGATACAAATAGGAAAAATCCATGTTTGCAAAGGATTCGCCACTTTTGCTGGTTGCTTGAGTAGTTAAAAACACATCTGCTCCAGGTTAAATCCGGGTGCTGCCGAATGTCGATGTAATTAGTAGTGAAACGTGTGTGTAGTTTAATTCAATAAACTTGTTTTTGACTAATTCTGTTGACACCAAGCCCAGGCAAAGGGACGAACGTATAAAATAGACAACAAAGAATTCGTTTCGAATATGGTTTAATCATCTTTAATGCTGAGAAAACACTGCGTATGCATTAAAATAGTGCCAAAAGATTTTGGTCAAGTTGCAGCCGTAATAGTCAGGTTGACCCATTTCACAATATTAAGTTTTTGAAATATTTTCTGTGTGTAATGGGCATAGCAGGATTCAATCAAGCATGTTAATACTTTATGTGAAGTTAAACTGTGTGAAGCTGAGCTGCGTGAGGCCGAATTGTGTGTGGTTCACGTGGGCAAGGTTGAGTTCTACGAGATTGAGTTGTGCCAGTTGATTTGCGTAACGTTGAATTTTGCTAGGTTGAGTTACGTGCACGTTGAATAGTATTTAATTGAATTGGGCCCTGTTTCGGTAGTGTGAATTTGATTTGTGTATGGTTGAACTATTGTTAATTTGAATTCTGTGAAACCGCATGATGTCTTTGTATAAACTTGATATGTGCTATAGGTTGAATTTTGTGCAGGCTGATATGGGAGAATTTTAGTTGTGGAGTTTGTGTTGTATGAAGTTGAGTTGTGTAGGAACCGGTTCCACTGCTTTATTCGTTTACTGTATTCATTTCAGTCGCGAAGCCCTGCATGACCTTGAGGTATCGATGCTATTTCCCTTTCCGTTATAAGGACAAACTCCATTACAATTGCACGACCTCGCATAACAGCGGTACTCCATGGTGTTCAATATCTGAAAACTACGATAAAGACCGAAGATGGGGAAATTGTTCTTCTACTTGCTCTGGTGAGCTGCATAGGTAGTCCAACATCTTATAGACCAGGGGTTCCCAACCTTTTTCTTACCATGTACCCCTTCAGCATTCCGACAAATGAGCATTACCCCTACAGCACTTCAACAGACAAGGATATACCCCTTCAGAATTTTGACGGATGAACATGTACCCCTAAAACTCCTTATGACAAATATTTTCTCATTATTTTTCACAGATATATTTAACAATACACAGATAATGACTTTTGAAAATAATATAAGTGATATATGTATAAAGATTTGAAAATAAACAACATGTAAATATATTTTTACCTTCTATTGCTAACCTTAAATGCACCCCTTCGGATAGGCAAATGTACCCCCAGGGATACATGTACCCCAGGTTGGGAACCCCTGTTATAGACAATGGACTATTTGAACGAAAATGTAAATCAGTCTTTTGCTATCTTTTTGACGTTCCACTTCTTCCTCTATCTTTTTGACGTTCCACTTCCTTCTTGTGCAACTCATGCAAATCTACAACGTCCTTTAGGTAATAGGTACATAAGCCATCTTATATTCTGTTTCTGATGAAAACAGCCTAATATCTTCTAGTTTCAAGCCTCTGTTACATTCGGGCGACAAACAAGGTTTTTTCAATTTGACTGGGTTCTGTTGGGCAAGCGCTTTGAGTTGACTAAGCTGCTTCTAACAGTTTCAAGCTTTCAAAGAGCACTGGAAAATACGAGGTACCATGCGGCAGCGATTGCAGGACAACTGGTCCGCATTGCATGAGAAAAATAATACAGCAGACCGACATGGCATGACTGCCTTATACAGATATATCAGAAAAGAGTGGCGGATCTAAATGATAACTGCCTTCTCAAACAGAAGCGTAGCCGGGAGAGGCCTAGGGAGCCATGTCCCACCAAATGTTTAGAACATATCGCGATTCTGTGCTTTGAGAAGCGGTATTCCAAACAAAATAGTGTTATTCGCCTAAAATCAAGCATTTTGACTCCCCAAAATTCCCCCCCTAAAATTTCCCCCCCAAATGTTTGGGCTGGCTAACCTACTGTTCTCAAATCATCATGAAAATGAGATTATACGTAAAAAAATGTGCGAAGTGTGATAAAACTATGGCAAATCAATAAATAATGACATAACTTTGTACAATTTTCGCGTCTCTTTTGCACCAATTTTCGTTGTGAAAAGCATGTAGGCTAAATGAAACTTTTGTTCTTGTTTTTTATAACAACAAACCAGCAGTTTTAACAACAACCATAAGACGTAGGTTACTTCGACTGAATTGGATCTTGCGAGACTTGGAAAGGGGTACTTAACGGCATTTCCAAGCCATGTCGCAGAGTTAGCAAAAATTGGGGTTGGTGACTAGTCATGAAACGTTATCAGTGAAATGTAAGCATTATTATCAAATTCTCTTTTCTAACCGTTTTACCGTATTCCAAGCCTATTTTAAGGAATCGGAACATTTGGGATGTCGACAGAAAACTGCTTGCTTTTTACAAGAAATGTGTTTTTATGTATTTTTGCAGGTGACCCTTGCTTTACTTTGAGCTATCCTTGTCATTTTCCTTTTAGCTATAAAAATATTTTGCGTAATTCTTGCATAACGGACGATAATGGCAACACATCGTGGTGTGCACTGACAGCAAACTACAATCCCAACTCCTATGGCAATTGCTCTGCTTCTTGTCCAGGTGAGCAGTTTTTCAAACATCAACTGCAACGGTTGGTCGCAATTTTTGATTCGAAATTGTTTTGCATAAAACATGTTGTTTTTAAAAAACAAAATTGTTTTCATAAAACGTGGTTTTTCTACAACTTTGTGGAAATAATATATGCAGGAAATTAGATAATTTTACTTTACTGACTTGTTTAATGCAAACCTTGATGATATAAACACCTCTTTTTAATGTCAAAAGTTAAGATGCCACACGTCTGAAAAAGACGAAGTAGCAGTAAAGATTTAATTTTGATACTAAATGCTTCCAGAATGTGTTTTTTGTAGTCTGCTGGCAATTGGTATTAGAAGATGTTTTCAAATGACGTACCTTTTAGACTGGAGTTTTTTTCAGTAAAAATGAAAGAATTTCAACAGTGGGAAGTTCTTACATTTTGTCCGGCCTTTCCTTTATGTTGCCAAGTAATTCCTTATGGTGTGGATTTCGAAACTTTGAAAAAGAGCCTTGACCGGTTTAGTGGCACAGTTGGTTGAGCATGCCCAGCCAAAGCTGGTAGGGTGGGTTTGCTTCCCGCTCAGGTCATAAAAAAGACTTGGAAAACGGAAGGCCAATAGTACTGAAGTATCTTTTATGAAAATCTGTGTGTTTAAAAAACATTCAAGATTTTCTCGCAACACCTCAGCACGGGGAGGATGACAGGTGCCTTCAAGTGGCCCTTGCTGTTGCGGCATTTGCCAATTGCTTTCTAAACATGCTGATATGAGAGCAACCACTGCCACCCGTGCTGGATGTGTTCGGCGCGGGCTGGATAGGATACGCCCTTTTCAAAGCGCGGCACCGTCTCTCCTGCCGAAGATGACCGAAGACCCAGCATACTGCAGCTGAAAACCGACGGGCTCATCGCAAGGAAGATCAGCTTCATCGAGCAGATAGCCTACAAGAACAAGGCACTCGTCATCGTCCTTCAGGAGACCCGCTGCACTACTGTAGACAAACTAGTGGTGCTTAACTCCACACTAGCTGAGTCAGTCCTGTGCAGGACGCCTATCCTTGTCACGTGTGTCTATGGACACTGGTCGATTCGTTTCTATAGCAATCAGAGACTGAGTGGTTGTGCGTAGACGTCGCAGGATATAAGATCATTCATCTACAAACCTCCACCCTCGTGACCTCCACCAACGGTCCCAACGTTCCCGCACCCCTCTCTCTATGCTGACGACTCCAACTGCCGGAACGTCAACTGGGGTTATAGTATAACCAGGGACGCCGGAGAATGGGGAAATGATGAGGGCATAGTCCCCCTGCCCTTTCATAAGGGGAGCAACTGGGGCAGAGGTGCCTTTTCATAACAGTATCATAGGTCATTTCATGGTTTATAAAGTGCGACTTGAAACAATTTATTGCAGCTATTTGCTCACCCAGAAAGTTCAGAATGGTTTTCTATAATTTTTCTTATTATGTTTGAGGTCAACATTCAACATAATTGGTAACGATGTTTTGCTTTTTACAAGTTTCCTTAACCGTCAACACTTTTACCGCCCTCTGCCGCTGCTCCGGTGTCCCTGAATACAGCATTTCCTGTCGGTGGGAGCCTGGTCTCCTGGGCAGCGGCCAACAACCTTGAGCTGCTGCCCAACCAAAAGGTGTAGCCAGCTTCTCAAACAGATGGAACGTCTGCATCAACCCGGACCTGGCCTTCCTGAGTGTCGGCCATGACAACCACCGCCTGACAGACGTGTGCTTTGAAAGTGCCCGAGGTCACAACACCGAAACTCTCTCATAGCGCCACCGATGCTCACGATTCCTGCCTACAACGATCCAGTGAAGTGTTGGAATATTCGCAGGTCTGACTGGAGTCGTTTTTGTCTTCTTACAGGTTAATTCGTTGAGAGATTGTCACCTCCGGACAAAGAAAACATCGAGAAAGGCATGCCAGTAAATATGCGAGAGCCTGTTATTTGCGAATAAACACTGTATCCCACGCGGCCGTCGCAACTAATGTGAGTCATGTTGGGACAAAAGTGCGAGACCCTCTATCATCCTTCTTTCCCGCTGCAGTTAAGACTGACTCTGTCTGACATAGTCGCTTCGTCCCTACTTTCACGGCTTGAACAGCAGAGGCAGGAGCGATGGGAAAAGCTGTCAATTCCATCGACGTCTTGCACTCTAACCCCAAGTGGTGGAGAACCAGCAATGGATAAGAACTCGCTCAAATAACGAAGCACGTTTTCGTTTATTTTCTTCACCTGTGGAAAAATGTACTTTTGAAATCATTGATGCAGCGCTTCTTATGCGTCTTATTTTTATTGGAAAACTGCTTTGAAGAAAGAAGCCAGAATGAATAGAATGTATTCCTGCTATAATTTTTACTGTGTTTTGTGAACACAGCAAATGTATCGAACAACTTTTTATTTTTTCAGGAAACTCCGTTACATCAATCTCTAAAAGACAGAACACGATTAGTCCCCAGTCTGGACCTGGCGGTGACATTCAAGTAAACAGATCCAACATAATTGCATCGGTTGCTGAACAGGTGTTCGAATTTTTCAAAGTTTCAAAAATTGTTTAAAGATTTTCTGCAACGGGTAAAAATTTCTATAGGTGATTAATTGGTACAATTGAAATTCATGGATTGAAAGGAAGCAATTTGAGATGCCAGCATATTTAAACCGTTTGAGTGCTGATAGGAAAAAGACGTAATTGACCGAATGAGATTCGTGTGAGAACAAACATTGGGATTGGTTGGAGCAAATGTCCGGTTCAAATATGTCTTTGAAATTTAAGCTGTGTTATAGTGATTTTTCATACATTTACTGAACATTTTGACACGCGCGTTGAAACATGGAAATTGATTTGAACCTCCTAAAATCTCGATCGTGGAAACATAAACTTTGGCGATATTGCAACCCAGTCGTGGTAAACCGCAGCTACAAAATGAATGTCTAGTTATTACCACATCGATTGTATAAATGAAGGCATTAATGCAGTAACTCGATCAGTTTTCAACAAATTGACGAAGCGACAAGTCGTTGCGTCCGCCCGCAATGATGCTATGTGCAAATGACAGGTCACCAGCAACAGTTTGTGGAGCGCTCGTTTGTGTGAGTGAGTTGGATATTTGGAAGTTCGAAGATTCACTCACCACAGCAGACGAGCAGGTTGACGATCCAAACTTCGGTTTAAGTCTTCGAGGCGGTTCTAGGGCTAGTGCAAACTAACGCGATTGCCAACTATTACAACAGTCCACTGGACTAACTATAATCGCACAAGTGCCCTTGCATTGCAAAAAAAAAAATTCATCCAGTTTTTTTTCAATTTAGACTATATTGGACAAAACATATCGAACAACCTATATTTCTAGCGCGAAAAAATGCAGTAGTTATGAGTCTTTTAGAAACAGATATCACTTACATTTTGAACAGTTGTCTGCCATATTTAGCTCTTATTACTAAGCGTTCGTTTATTAAGGTAACTTTCAGAAGCTTTGGTCACAAAACTGGTGAGACATAGTCTACATGGAACAGTCATGCAGCTTTTGCATATGGGATAAAAGGAAGGGTGTGGCAGAGATGAAAAAATTTTTTTTTTCAAATCCAAATCCGATCCAACAATTTTATTTCAAAATCCAATCCACAACCTAAAAATGTCAGTTATAAAATCCAAATCCTGTTCAACTAAAAAATCCTATCACTGTTATAAGACTATAAATGTAATGCAGCTAAAAAATTTGAAGAAAAAAATTTGGAACTAATTGAAGTTAACTTATGCTCTGCCTTTGCCTCACAACGTCAGAATAATTAAATCTTCAAAGACTTCACGTTAATCATTATTGGCAGTAATGCAGTGAGAAGCTCAGTAACAGCGTGTAAGCTGTCAAAGCAGAATTATTATCAGGTATGCAGCACAAGCCACTAATTAGCAATAGGCTTGGCATTCACATAATGACGAACTGTGCAGAATGTTACAAGAGAGCAGTGACGTGCCCAAGTCATATTTGTTGTGTCACAAGCCCTTTGAGTCAGAGTCATTTAAAATTTTTTAGAGTCGGGTCATACATACTGTCGAATCACTTGGACTCATTGGTTTGCAAGCTCGGTTCAGTGCGCAGTCAAATGAAATTTCTCCTATATTTCTTCTTTTTACTAAAAAATGTTGTCCAACAAGTCGAAAATAGTGCCCAAAGGAGCCAAAAAGTGGCGCCCCATGTTGTTCCAGTAGTTTTGTAACCACGTTGTTACATCTACATTTTGGTGAAAGCCAATTCAAGCTTTCATTTTACTTCTCGTCTTCACTTTCAGCCAATTCCATAAGCCTATCCTAACCCTGCAACAACAAATACATCTGCTTGTCCTTCCTATGCCTCAGTAAAAGACCCTTGATCAGGGGTGGGGAAGCTGCGGCTCGCGGGCCAAATGCGGCCCGCATGAACGTTTGATATATCCCGCATCAGAATTTTGGAGCTGGAGATTATAATTCCCGCGGGTTTGGATTGGATTTGGATTTGATAATACTCTTTTGAAATTTTTCGCAATATTTGGTTCAGTTTCGAGACTACAGATGCCTGTATTCAGTGGTGTGTTTAAGGTTGGGGGTCCGAGGCAAGACTAAAAAGGGGACCGTCTAATGACGTCATCTTACTCAGCCAACCGTGATAACCACTTTGATCAAGCCTAAGATATGGCCACCGAAGGATAGGCCTACGTTCTTGAGACTACGACATGACTGACATAGCAGGAGAAAGTGCAAAATGGTGTTCATGATACAAAAATTTGATAACACTGAAAAATGGGAAGACAAGGCTCGGAACATATAAAAGTTAGGCAATAGCAAGTTGGCATCGCCTCCATTTTTTATTTTCACGCCCCATTTTCCCGAATTAACCATCAATACACTACAACGTTTACTCCTTTGAAAGTTTCACACTTTCCCCCTTTGATAAAATGCTTGGTACTTGTTATCCTGAATTTGTTCACATTCATGGGAATACATGAAACCATAAACAACCACCAAGAAGATTCATGACAACAAATTTGTTTTAAATATTATCCTTTTAACTACAAGAACATAGCATACAAAAACATCCAACCTGAGGCTTGTCTTGGAAAGCTTTGAGGCTGGATGAGTCAATGCTACCCTCATCTTGCACTGACACTAGTTGTTTGAAAAATGTGCAAAAGTAGGAAATAAATCAGCATATACCTTATCGCAAACATTTCTAGCAAGTAGCCTACACAATTGATTAAATCTGTGCTAAGAAAAAACGGTTGAAGTTATAGTGGCTTAGACCTGGCCAAACATCTTTAACATCACCTAGCAAGTCTACCTCAAACCAAACACTCACTAGTCAAACTTAAAATAACCTGTGACTTCGACCATGAGCTAAATTCAAACCACCTAAAATACCTGAAATATCTGTAGAAAAAATGAATACTCATAATACTCAAAAAATGCCATTTCTGCTGCTTGATAAGAAGCATGAATGTAGCATTGCTTATTAGCAGTCTTTGCAGCGCAACAGCAATAACACAAAATTACTTTTTAAACTGAAAAGATAATATTCTATAAATTAAAATGTGTAGTATGGTCACTGCTATAACAAATGCATGTTGTTTTATTTTCTGATGCAAAGGTTTACTAAGGTACAACATCACAAGAAATGAGAAATTTGTCTAACCGTTTCGTTTCAGAGACATAAAACATAAATCCTTTGATAAGAATATGAATGTTCTAAAGCATGTATTTATCAACCTCATTTTTACAAAACTTGAGTTTTGTGTACAGCACATCGGATTATGCACTAGACAGACATAGCTACTGTTAACAACTTGGGTGCTTGAACCTGCACTCTCCTCTGTAGGCTCACCAGTACCAC
>JGI24021J15306_10004392_pt1 | contig 16371 bp, 10 predicted proteins | sample Ectturendosymbi1_FD_15306 | JGI IMG/M metagenome (IMG submission 15306) | reverse complement strand
GCACGTTTAACCACTCCGTAAGTGTGATTTCATAAGAGTTTAGTTGCAATGGAACAAGGGTAGAAATCAGACAAATAGTAAAAGTTTTGCACCAAGGTGTTGGTTGACACATGGAAATCTCCAAAATTCAAATTTAAGATTATCAACATACGGACAGGTTGCTAATATGTAGGATATTTTTATTACATACTTTTTTACTAAACTGGGCTGCACAAAACCTTCAACTCGGCCGCATGCGGGCCGCGGGTTGGACATTGCTGCTTTAGTTGTTTAGTGCTATTCCTTGTCGATTATCAATGAGGACTAAACCTTAAAATGCCTTTTGTGTGATCTGATGCACACATAGTGGTGCGGGATTCTGCTGTTTTTATTTGTGCTATCATCTATTCCAGGTACATCATAATAGATTGTCCTGGCCAAGTGGAGTTGTACACACACCACAACTCCTTGAGAAATGTCCTTGAACATCTTGTGAGTAAGGATTGTGATCTTCGTTTGACTGCAGTACATTTGGTGGATGCACATTACTGTTCTGATGCCAGCAAATTTATATCTGTTGTGCTCACTTCACTGGCTACTATGCTTCACATGAATCTGCCACATGTGAATGTTCTTTCTAAGATGGATATTGCTGAGCAGTATGGAAAGTATGTCTTTGATGTATCCCTAGCAATGCAAATTCACATTTCATGTTATTTTTATGTCTGATGCTGCATGCATATGAAAAGTTGTGACATAGTAAGCATACTTCTTGAGTTAATGTTGCTGTTTCATATGTGGGGACCTGTTCCTGTTTGCTTTGAAACAAAATGTCACATTGATTTATAATGAACACTTAGTGTCCTTGCAGTATTTAGCTGTCCTTTTCCATTTTTTAACAGTATTCGGTGAATAATACAATAGTGGTATTTTAAGGGAGTTTATTTGTTTAATGGTAAATGCCCATGCAATATTTGCAAAAAATGGAGAAATGCAAAACAGTTATAAACCAATATTGCCTAAAATATAAGAAAACATAACTAATTTAATAAAATTTAAAAAAATTCTGGTTGGTTTTCCATTAATGATATATGACAACCTAGAAGCTTTGAAATATTGCAATTTTTTTACCAAGAAATTGACATGCTGTACCATATTTTTCGGACCATAAGGCGCACTTAAAATCCTTTAATTTGCTCAAAAATCGAAAGTGTGCCTTATAATGCAGTGCGCCTAATGTATAAATCTGGTTGTGCTTTCTCGAACCAATTTTATGTGGTAAACGATGCTACTTATTTAATTGCTAGTTACGATTTTTTTGTAAACAGACCATCGTGTTGCATAATAAACCAACAACAATTGCAATGAGCAGCGTATGTGGTTCAAAGCTAGCACATGCCACAGATCCTATTACTCCGCGGGGCTCCAGACTACATTGACGCACACCGAATCAAACACGCACATAACTTATATTTTATTCTGTTCGTGTCTAGCGGATTAGGCATGTGTGATAGATTAAACTCCCTCGTATGTAATGACAAATTAAACTCCCAGTGGCAAAACCCGCACGGAGTTTTTGTGAAAGAGTTGAATACAGTTTGACTTATCTAAGTTTTGCTTCATTTAATGCGCCTTCTAATCCGGTGTGCCTTATGTATGAAAGAAATCAGCTAGCATTCAATTTTTGATGCTGCGCCTTATGGTCCCAAAAATACGGTAGTTGGAAATCTGTTATGATGAATTTTGCAAGGTGAATGAAAAGTGTTTCACAGCTTTATTTGGTGTAGTTCAGGAAAATTTTATATGAAGTAACTGGGTGACCATTGATCTCGATTTAATAATATGTAATTCTTAAATGCTTCATTTCTTCCAGTAATCCATTGTTATATTGGCTCTGTGGTCACCACTCACCAGTAAGAGTGCTTGGACGCGCGAAAATTCCCGTCAAGATAGGGGTGACTTCGACTGCTTTCGATCAACTGCGTTCCCGAGTGTGGAACTGTCACAACCCTTCACTTTGCGTAAAAACTCGTGTTTTGAGGTCTCAGCGTCCTGTACGATTCGGAAACCTGGTCCGCTTACCAGCTTGCCGCCGTTTTGAATGCATTCCCCTTTCGTTGTCTTCGTTCTATTTTAGGCGTCTCGTGGCACGATCATGTACCCAACACCTCTGTGATGGAGCTCACGGCCACGGGCGTCATTGACATTTACACCATGATAAAAACGCACGGTCTCGGCTGGGCAGGTCATGTGCAGAGGCAAGAAGATAGCCGCCTGTCAAAAAATCTGTGCAGTACTCCAGCAGTTGTCCTACCGATCGTCGTAAATTTATTGAAGCGCGGCAGCCACACGGCGAGCTTCAATATGACACAAGACGACGAGTGGCTGTCAGCTGCATGCAGCCGCGATAACTGGGGTGCTGCTTTTTGACGCGGAATGAACGAATCCTCTCAAAGCTACATTAATGATTGCGAGCAGCGTCGCTCTCATCCCTGTTCTCAGAAGGACGGGCCATAATGATGATTAGCTCTCGCATTGCTTTAATGAAATCGTTTGCAAACTTTATCTTGTTTTTAAATTATAATGAAATATCTTCTAGAGAAAATTACCACTGTTCCATTGACCCGTAAATTCTGCCGCTGAAAAGCTTTTCGTATTAAGTAAAGCTGGCACCACTGCTGAAAATGCGTCTAATTCGATACTTTGCGCTGCAAGTAAAAGTTTTTTTTTCTCAAAATTAACACACTGCTTGTGAAATGAGCTTAAACGTTTGATATAGAGATTTTCTGGTAAGTTTAATTATTTAATGCTTACTCAGATTTGCAATTTTATCTTAGCAGTTCGATATAAATTTCCTGGACAGGATGCTGCTTTGAGTGTATAGGTTAAGTTTGCCAATTTTGTTTCGGTGTTATAGACATATCGCCAGACCACTGAATAAGGCTGCTTTCTGGCTCTGCGCAAAGTGTTAGTAGGAATTGCCTTTAAATTCTGTGGATAATCAAACGGCAAGTTAAATGCTGATACTGGCTTAAATCTTTGGAAGGTGTAGAACAGTGTCATTCAGAAATGTGTCGTTCTGCAACTAGCAGTATTGCATATTGTTAAACATTAAATTTGAAATTCAGACTCAACAATCTCATACATTCTACCATAAGCAAGGTTCAGTTTTGCGCGGTACACCATCTTTTTGTCAATGGTGCAGCGATTCTTACAAGTAATTTTGTTGCAAAAGCTCGGGTGTCCAAAGAGGAGCGTGAAACGTATTTGCCTGATTTGATGCTCTTAGCCGTAGCATACGCAATTTTAAGCAATGCACTTATAAATTTGGAGCCCGGTGTGCAAGGATTCTATAGTTGCAACATTTTACTGAACAGTACAACTGTCCGTGAAGTTCTTTCATTGCTTTGGAATCGCCTTGTGGGAACCAATTATTTGTACCCTCAGGTTTTAACTCGCTTTCAAAGCAACTTATACATCCTGCAACTCAATTGTTTAGAAGGTGCGTTGTTGGTCGTTCCAGACCTTCAGCATCAAAGCATTTTTATAAGCGTTCTTTTGCGGGGTTTAGCACCTTGAATATTTTGGCGACAACATAAAACTACGTACAGGATAGACTCCAACTCACTTCTTTTTAGAGTCCATTCTTAAATATTCTTAATGACTGACATCTGGGTGTGTTGCTGCAGGCTTGCTTTTCATTTGGATTATTACATGGAGGTCTTAGACCTGAACAAACTGCTTGAAGTTGACGACCAAGATCCGTTTCTGCAAAAGTACCGATCCTTAAACAGGTACAGATTTCCTCTGTCTGCGCAACCTCCGCAGCGCATCTTTTGCTGTTGTGGAAAATTGCTGATTAATGGTAATGATGCCTTATAAGAATCTTGTTGTTTCTGAGCGTGTGCAACGTGCGACATTCTCGAAAGCAAAATTCCGTACTTCTGTGCAATTACAGTTGCGCTTGCATGAATGCAAGTATTTTCGAAAACAGCTGGCGTTCACCAAGCGTATGCTTGCACAAGGTCGTTCTGACCAAGCTAATATCGCTCATATCCTAAAAAACTTTCACATGTAGTCTGGCGCGTAGCGTTTATTGGAACTGATGCTACGCCGCATATGTGAAACAATTCCATTTGACAGTCAGTTATTTCATTACTTCATCCACTGTGCTTGATTCCAGAATCGGGTGTTTATTTTAGATTTCGGTCTCGTATTTTCCCAATTTAGCCCACTAACTTTGTGACTCAGCTGGTGAGAGTTTGCTTGTGGTTGTCACGATTTAAGAAGAGTGAGAAATTGAGAATACTACTATTATGTGTTATAGAAGCAGTTCAGCTTCGTTATAACTTATATTCGCTTTTGGTACTCCTCTCGGGAGTGTCACAAGTGGGCTGCGGCAGCATGGAGCGAATTCAGATGTGAGATGAGACACTATCACAATATCACAGTGTAGTAGATCTGCATAGGCTGGTGCAATATACAGTATATCCCTTGCCCTTACTTAGACAATCAGCAGTTTTGGGGCTGGTTGTGATTGCGAGTTAGAGTTGGTGTTGCTCGTAACCTTTAATGGAACAGCTCATATTTTTAAGTTTTATTTTCGTTTATTACTGTATATAAATTTCCATTGGAATCGGTAGTTTTTGTTGTTCAGCCAGAAAAAAGTTTACTTTTACAAATTTGAAATGACCCAGCAAAGTCAGAACCAGATGTTCAAGCAATACTTAGTTCCAGTGACGTACGCGGAAAATTCTCATGGGGGGCTTCATTCAGTAGCACATAGTGGCCATTTGTATTTGGTACGCGTTGTTTGTGACGTCATATTCATGTTTCCAAACCAACGTTTTGGCGAAGTTTGTTGACATAATATGCGTATTCTTCTACACGCACTCCCCTTAGTTTATATTCAGTTCAATGACACAAATAATCAGCGTTCCAGGTTAGGATATCGAAAGAAAATACACTGAACGGTACGACGCAGCAGTTCATAACTGCAAAAATAACAGGCTGCGCATTAAAACAGGGGAGTAAAACACACTCATCACTGCGTCAGAGCAATTTACAACTGCAAAACGAGGCTGCGGTAATGTCTTGTCGAATACGAGCAGTGGATCACAGAAAGTGTGCGGCTGAACTGTCTGACGCATACCACCGTTTGCAAGATTAAAAGCTAAACTACACAAGAATGGAGAATGCGCATGAAGTACGCAAGAAAACTTTCAATTTTTTATTATGCATAGAAATCCAGCAAACTTTTAATTTTCGTTTTTCCCTGATGAGACATTATCAAATGCCTGAATGCTTCTATTTTAACAACTGCTGTTTTTGAGCTCGTGCAACAGTTCTATCATGCTACAGAAATTGGTAATGTAGCCAATGCGGTCAGCACTCAACCTGCTCAACCATAGCAGACAAAACAAAGACAATCGTTTCGGATAAAGTTAACTATCGCGAAACACAATCTTAAACATGCGTAGTGGAAGAAAGGTCTGCAAAAAGTGGTGAGATGGTTTCTGGAACCAAACGATAACCCAGATTCCCACCAAAACCCACTTATTACTTCTTGGCCCATGTACAATGTTCCTTGACATTTGCACGCGAATTCATTCCGTGGTATTTGCATTAAGTCGACAAATTAACAAGCAACAAGTATGCGAAAACAATTATTCTCCTTTGCGCAGGTAATACCCCAACCCCCCTTGCGTTCGCCCTTGCTTTGTTCCGTCTCATAAAGCGGCGTTATAGGTCACAAATTACCGAGGAGCAAGTTGATATTAAAAGATTTAACATCAGTGTTGAGAGGTTGACTGTTCCAAATTTCGCTTCACAAAAAGGTTGCCCCGAAATGATTGGCCGTTGCAAATGTTGCCTAATAACCGTTCTGTTTTTAATTTTTAATCCCTTTTTCGTTTTGCCAGTGCAAGCGTTTCCTCTAAGATGGCGCCGTTTGGCTGATATGCCCACCAACTTTTGCCGTTATAAGAATAGAAACTAGGTTTGCGTTCAGTGATCGTTTTTCAAAAAGCGTGCAAAACTGGTAAGCTTCATAACTGTTTTTTAAATGAAGTGGCGCGTTTATATGTATTCCCTTTGTGCGCGGATCTTGGTTGCGGAGTCGTACGCGCCTGCAATGCAAGTGACAACCGTCGAAATTTAAAATTTCGATAACCTTTCGCCCATAAGGACCACAAAAATTGCGAAAGCGAGGACGAAACTATGATCGTTGTAACCAAATACCGCTATTTCGGGTCGCCTTCAAAATGTGTCTTTTGACCTGCAAAGCCGACTCCGGCACTAATGGAAGCCATTGAAAGCTCGGGAACAGAAGTTTAATGTTATTTCCCCGCGTGCGTTGAGCTTTATAACCGTACATAGAACTGTTGTTGTTTTCAGGAAACTCTGCAGTGTCATCGAAGATTATAGTCTAGTGTCGTTTGTTCCCTTGAATGTACAAGACAAAGACAGCATGCTCAATGTACTGAAGCAGGTCGACAAAGCGAATGGGTACTGCTTTGGCAGTGTGGAAGAAAGAAATGTGCAGAAGTTGCTGTCGGCAGCAGTCGGTGCCGATTTTCAATTTTTTCGCTCCGCCATAGTACATGAAAAGTACATGTCATGAAGAGCAAAAGCTGTCCGTTGAAATTTCAAAATTACCTTTGGGTAAAAACTTCTCCCGACCGACATTAGACTTGGCTTGGGCGTCTGTTTCTCTTCAAACTGTGCAGTTATTAGTACATTGGTAATTTCATGTTGGATTTGTTTATTCGGAGCCATGAAGTGTTTATGGTTAAAACCTCTATTTTTCGCATTCGCAGCTGCTTCATCTCGTACAGTGAGAATTAAAAAATGAGATGAGAAATTTATTGAACTCGCAAAGTTTTCTATTTCTAAGCAAACAGCATGAAACCCCGTTCAGATCACAGCCCGTCGCAGAAGTAATGCTCTTCCATTACCGTTACGGTCGTTTTGTCAGTTAGGTATGTAAGAAATTTCGAAAACTAGACGCACCTCATAGCTGCAATCTGGGTGAGAAGCTTGCCGTACTGCTTATCCTTCCAGCATGAACTCATGAGACAGATTGATTGCTAGTTGCTACAAAATTGTTGACAGCCGAACTTTCTTCACGTAATGTTAAGGAGTCAGAAATTTTGGAAAGGTCGGTGTCGGACATTCTACCTCCGACTCCGCAACCCTGGCAGTGCGTACACCATTTAGAAAAACATTCGATAGATCCTGGAGCAAGTTGTTTATACTTTGGGGCAAAAAATATACCATATGTTTTGCTGCAATTACAAGCGATTTCGTGTTCAGCAGCAAAATCATCACAAATATTCAGAAGACATTGAAGTTCACTAATGCAAGGGCCTACATATATCACCAGCAAACATTAGATGATTCACAACCATGTTTCCCACAGTGCACCCCACTCTGCAAAACCGCAAGATTTTTTGTTTTTTTTTGTTCCAAAACAAATTTTCTGGGAACAGCAGGCGGCACTGTCCTCGAACGCTCCCCGTAACTGCGGGCCTGCCATTCTGGCTGAACCCAACTGTTTTCAGAGTTCATCAATGTAAACAGCGAATAAATATGAGTTTATTGGCCAACAGAGCCGACGTTCTTGGATCCGATGTACGCATGGACAACAGAAGCGTGCGGCACACGCTGTGGTATTTGACACAATGACTTGACCCTGTTAAGAAGCCATACCTTGACAATCGTACGAAAACGTTAAAAAGTGAAAGACGATGCATGTCTCTTGTGTTCGGTGGTGAGAGAAAAATCGTTTAAAACTCCAAACGAGTTCCACCACCAAGCACATCATACTAAACTTCAGTGTTATACGCGAATTACACTCCATTTAGATTCATTGTATGACCAACATTCTAAGTTATTTCTATACCCGTACTTGCAAACCCTATGCAGTGTCGGCCAAACCCATTTTTGTCTGTGCAGACGCAGGTTAAGGCGTAACCTGCAACGTTTTCTCAAAGTGGCGAATCGACAGACCCACATCAAGGTGGCTGTTGTGAGAGTTAAGTTTTAGTCTATTAAAAAAACAATTGCACCGAAAGTGATTGAGTGAGTAGTAAAAACTTGGAAAGTCTCATTGTTTTTGTTGCTCGGCACGCTTCGTTTATCAAAATAGGTGAGCATTATTTTTACAGTAACTACAACGGAAAGAGTTACCTGAGCAAGGTTAAGCCGCTGCTACATAGCCTTGCTGAGTGGTTCAGAAAGGTGGGCGTGTGATCATAGGTACGTAAAGTCAATCGTGTTGTTACATTTCGTGCAAAAGGAATCCGCTCCCCTTCTGAAAACTCCGGGCGCAGAATAATGCCCGCAGGGCGTTATCGAGGCTGCTGTGCTGTTCCTGAAGTCAGTCAAGAGACTTCGTGAGTTCCTTACGGTTGTGTAAGGTGCAAAGTTCAGACAAAACACAGTTAAAAGTTCGAAGCCGTCCACTTTTTCAGAAAACAAGACCAGCAAGAAATGAAATGAGGGGTGTCCGCCAGTGATGCAGTACAGACTCCAGACCATAGCCTCCGAGACGTGCTTCACATTTCGGGACAGAGGCTTAGTCATAAAAGCGAAAGCCGACTCCTTGAATAAAGCTGCAATAGCAGGTCTATTGTAATTTGCCAAGCTTTTGCAATTTATGCAAATGACCAAACGCCGTAACAGTTCGTGGGCAGTTTCCTGCGAAGAGGTTACAAGCTCATGGTGTTAAATGCCCACAGCGGCGAACTCCCACAACATAACGTGCTTACTTGTAGCAGCTCCAGATACGATCTGCTTTCACACTGGTCGGGAAAACTTACCGATGTCCAGTAAAACTTTCTGGTCAAAAAATCATGCTTTCGCTTGTATACATTAGCTAGTTTGTGCGATACAATTTAACATTCTCTGACCCAACCCAAATTACGGTTTTCGTTTTGTGAGTACGATATAAATTGCTGTATCTTTAATTATTTGCTGGTCAACGTTTTCGGCTTTTGTGCACCGCAAAGCACTTGCAGTCGTAACAGCATGTGCTTGTAATAACATAAAACTAAACAAAAGAGTTGTGGCAGTGCTCGTTATTCGGTGCGTAGTTAATTCACTATTGTTTATCATTGTTTATGCAAAATTGTTCGCCCCCCCCCCTACAAAAATGTTTTGGGACATAGTTCAAAAAATTTGGGCCACTCACAAACAGGCGCGTAACCAGAGTGGGGGCGATGGGGGAAATCCCCCCCCCAATTCCGAAAGTTGCACCAAATTTTTTCAGGTAAATCAAGCTTTTGATGTGTAAACCAAAGAAATACTTCAGTGCAAATCAACGAAACTGCTCAAGGAACCTTTCCTACTTCAACCTTTAGTCCAAGGGTCTCAAACACGCGGGCCCCACGTAGCCCGATAGGACAAACGGCCCGCGATATTTTTGGGAATAGGATTAAAATTTAACTTCTTTAGTTTATTCACCGGTATTTGAAAGTGTTCGGCCATCGAGTGAACAAGGTCCTTTTTTGAAAGAACGTACAGACGGCTAGAAATTGTTTGCCTATAACCGACGACGCCATTCGCAGGAAATAAGATGTTTAAGGAGGTTCAGATGCCACCACTGCTTGAGACCCTGCTTTTGTCGAACTTGATCAAAGCAGTGTCGTTTACCAATTACCCATGATTAGTCAACCGTTGTATACATGGGTGTCGGAAGGATTTTTTCCTAGGGGGGAATTAGTGGATTTTTCCAGGGGAATCCAAGGATTTCACTAGGGAAGGTCAAAAATGGCGAAATATCATTTTTCCCACTCGAAACTAAGAAAACAACCTTGTTTTGATAAAAATTTAATACGAAAATGTCAAATATCCTTCTGTCCCCCTTCCGACGCCGGTTGTGAATAGTGTAAATACTGGAGCATTTATATCATGGCTGACATTTACCTGAGGCTTACGCTCCGTGTGGAAGTTGGTGCTAATGACACACAAACTTGTACCTAAGCGCTTGTAATCACTAACCGGAAGTAAAACAAGGAGTCACGCTTTTCGCAGCTGTTTCTGACGCATCAGCTTGCTGAATCCAACCTAATGGTGATGCAAACTTTAGTTCAAGACCATCGCAAAAATTCCTCGCTGATATCTCTGGCGTGCAGCAAATACTGTATAACTCACGCTTGTCTGCAGCATCAGCCGCAGCCTTAAATGATCATCGTAGATTTTTGTTTTTGTACAGTTTTAAAACTAAATGCGTGAATATAGCGGTGATATACGTTTTATATGCCTTGAATCTTAAACTTATGCTTTTCATCAATGATTTCCCATTATCTCGTCGGCGAGTAAAAAAAAAGTTTTGTCAAGTAATCAGAGACCAACTTGTACATAGTCTGAAAGTGTTACAGCTTTCATCTGATTGTGACTGCCACCCTATCCTAACTAAATTTTAAATCATTCAACTGCAACGGGAAGACTCAGCAGCAAAATCTAACGTAGAAAGATGTTTTTTATTTTGTAAGTATACTGAGGGCACTGACACTGCCAGTACTTACAGATAGCTTAAAACGTATGTGACTAAAATGAAAAAAATTGAATTTTTTTACCAGTCGATTGGATTTTGTTATTAACGCTCATGGATTTAAAAAAATACTTCAACAGCTTATGTTAGAATGGCTAGATCAGCGCTTCCCAAACTTTTTTGAGCACGACCCAAATCTGAGTTTGGTGAACACGCCTCAAACAACGTACGAAACAATATTGATTGTATGAGTGATTTTGGCAGTAGGCTAAGTTGGTAATTTCGTTGTTAATGTCAGCAATCTACTCTTTTCTCAAGTACCTAAGCACAGACAAGCAGTGGTAACGTTGAAAACAAACAACCTCGGTTTGGATCACCTCGGCGCGACCCATTTTTTGACCCTTCGCCACCCTTGTTCGGGTTTCGACCCATACTTTGGGAACCACTGGACTAGATCAACTTACCAAACGCTGTGTTAAGCTGAGGCGACAAGTAGCCTATTTCTTGCCTTTACTGCAGAGTCATGGTGATAATTGATTGTGGCTTCGTTTTCACAAAACCACAACTATTTTCACACTTTGTGCAGACTGGGCGGGTCAAACGTCAAACATATGCAAATTTGTTTAAAAAACATGTGTAACTTCGTATTTCACAGCGTTTAATGACATAAAATCCAAACATTTTTCAAATGCGTTTAGGGGCTCTAGCCTACGTTATTAGCTGCATACGTCAACCAGTCGCTGAAGAGTTGGATAAGATCCACATCTTACATGCGCGCAAGTTTTGTAGACCAACTTCGGGAGTCGTTGTCTTAAAGCATAGTCGCTACTCGGCTTCGATTAAACGTATGTTGTTATACATGAGCAGGAGTGTAAATATAAAAAAAACGCGATTATAATGGCGGCAACGATGACTTCTTGCTCAACTGCAATATTGGCTGCAAAAAGCATACTGCAAATCTTGCATTAACAGCATCGAGATTTTCACAAGCGCTTTCGCAAGAAACTTTTACGAGCAAAAGGTGACTTTGTTCCAATTTAGAAGATTCGAACTTTACTAAAAACAAACTTAAAAACAAACTTTTGAAACTTGTCAATTCAATGAAGATAGACTTCTACTTGCCAGCTCAAATCTGGACATAATTATTCAGAAAAAAGCGCCAGAAAAATGCACCTTTTATTGATGATGCTTTAAAAACAAGGGACATTAAATATTCACATGTTGAAACTTGGTTGTTGTTTGCCCCCCCCCTACCAAAAATTTTGGCTACGCGCCTGCTCACAAAACTCATCGCCCCTCCCCTGGTGTCCCAAGCTGGTTATGTGCCTGGCTTATACTCCGAGGCTTAGTGCGTAGTTACAGCTCGGTAATTAAATAGGCAGAGCAATCAGAACTCGGTGTCAGATTAAGGTAGCGCGGGGCCTGTAGCATACTAACAACGCAGGGTCCCGAGTTAAAAATACACTTGAACAAGTGAACAACTGTTAAATCATAAACTCTGTGGACATCCATGTGACTACCATTAGGCATGTTGGATTTCGTAAGTACGAAAAACAGGTCCGTAACCAGCTTGGGACACCAGGGGTGGGCGAAGAGCTCTGACAGGGGCCCAAATTTTTAAAACTATGTCCAATAGTTTTAAACTATGTCCAACACGTTTTTCCGGGGGGAGAAACCCCCTAGTTACGGACCTGACGAAAAACCTGGTCCTACACACCAAATGGGGACATTATAGGCTATATACGTGTTTTACCAAAATTTATATACGTATCTTTTTACCAAGAAGGAATACATACACGTTACTGCACAACTCACAAGTACAGTAGGCTACAGATACAATAATTTATGCTTCCAGACTCATCAACACATTTGATCATTGCTATAGCTAGAGTCTATACCAGGGGCGGATCCAGCTAGAAACTTTAGGGGGGCGATTTCAGTAATATTTACTGGCCAAGTCTCGCAACGGCTTCGCTACTGTAAGAGAGATGAAATATACTTCACAACACTCTTTTTACAAAACAATAGACGACAAAATACCTTGTATCGCGAATGCTGTTTTCCGAAATGTATAAAATTGTGGTGAATAAAGTTAGTTTTCGTAGGTTTTAAGGGGGCGATCGCCGCTTTTGGTTTAGACAGTGTAGTCTCAGTGTAACTGTCGAAGTCGATTGTCAAAAGCAGCAAACGTACTGTTTAAGATTGCATTTTCTAGATTTTGCCATAGCGCATTTACTTATGGTACTGTACTGGTAGTACTTATTTCACATCATAGACGTCCATGCTCTATACTCCTTAACATCAGGCTGTTCAGCTTGTTTTGCCTAATGGTGCCCCGTTGTTCATTCTACCATACTGCTCAGGAATCCTTCAAACTTCATAGCCTACGAGTCAGGAAGGGAAGGACGTAATGCAGCCCATAATTTGATTACGTTTTCCTGGGACACGTGACATCCGTTTTTCTGGACCAAACTAATTTTGACTTCCCGACGTCCACTTTCACAACAAAGTCGTATCTGCACAGCGAAACATACATGTCATACAAATTGTATGCACTGTACCCCCAAAAACGAGATTTTTTAGACAGGAATTTTTGTTTGTGCGTAGAAAGCGTCATGCGCGTTTTAGATCTGTTTTGTCTTCATATCAATTCATGGTGTAGGACGACTCTTCACATATAAGGTTTCCGAGGTCATATTTGGCAAAGCACATTTGCACTTAAAACCACATTCAAATGTTAGGGTAGTTAGGTGCCCAAAATTTGCTACACATCAGGTAATTCTGGGTCGTATAGTACTCAAATTCTCTATATAGGCTTTCACGGACATTTTTGTAAAATAACTCTGAAACCATTCCATTTATCTCTGAAAATCAGGAAAAGTCGTGGAAATACAGGTTTCTAACATTTTTCTAAGTAGGCCTATATGAAATCAACGAAAAAACAGCCCTTGGGTAGTGGAACCCCAGGATCCCTGAGCAGGGCTTAGAAAATCATCGTGTTGGTCACTGTGAGATTCTCCACTGCAGTTGGTCACTGTGAGATTTAAATAAATGCGCAAATCATTTCCCACATTCGTAAAAGAAGACTCCAAGTACACTACCCAATGTCTAGTGAAGAAATACCAAATTCAGGGCTGCCAATGAGAATTTTTGAAAAGCCCTATGTCAGGGATATCTGGAACTCCTAGATATCCCAGCCCTATGTGGACGCATAAAAAATGAACAGAATATCCCACATAGATACAAATTTAGGTGCATCCTCCTACTATCTACCATACCTGGGCATTTGTAAGTCACAAAACCTGCTACTGAATACATACTGTAACTTTGCTAATGAACTTTTGTGTCTGTCGGAATTATTACATCTCAGATGGATTTGTTTGCATTTGTGACGGTGATCTGGAATCACTTATAATAACGAAATTTTCATTGCCAGTGCCCTTCTGTAGCCAACTTTTGAGATCTGCATCTTTCAACCACTCTGCTTTAAAATTGTTGTGTGTGCCACTTAATCTTTCTCTTTGGGCTGGCTTCATTAGTATATCTATCACTTGAACTAATTGCACTTAGCTAATATTTACAGCTTATATGGTGTCAGTTTATAGGCGTAGCCAGGAGGCCATGCTCCCCCACAATTTTTAGCATATCTAGTCATTTTGTGCTTTGGTAAGTGGTGTCCCAAACAAAATAATGTTCTTCACCTTTAGTCAAACATTTTGCCCCCCTCCAAAATTTTTGATTGGCTGCGCCACTGTGTTATTTGCTTCTACATCAGTTATGTTGAAGACTAAAGTATACCTTGATAAAACAAGATAAAGAAAGATGAGACTAGAAATAAGAAGTGACCTACAATAAATGATACCCTGCTGTACCTCTGAAACCAGTCATATGTTTGTTAAAATAAAGCAAAAACTATGTCCAAATTGCCGAAACGGCCCCTCAACGACATTAATGTGTAGACAAAGAACAATTTAAAATGAAATGATTTAAAACTAGGCCCGTAACCAGCTTGGGACACCAGGAGGGGCGAAAAGTTTTCTGAGAGGGGCCCAGATTTTTTGAACTATGTCCAACAGTTTTAAACCATGAGCAACACATTTTTCCAGGGGGGGCAAAAATTTTTCTAGGGGGGATTCGCCCCCCTGCGGCCCCTGGTTACAGGACTGTTTCAAACAGTTTACACTGTGAAATGGACTTTCACGCAGAAGAAAATTCTCAAACAAAATGAGAGTTAACTTGCTTTCAGCTAATAAAGTTTCTGGAGCCTATAGCTTGTGTAAAATATAGGGCCACTTCCTGAAACTTTGCCTCAGGCACCTAAAGTCTAATTTTCTCCCTTCTTGCACATAATAAATAACAAATTAAACACAAAGGATCGTGGGGCCCCTAAAGGCGCGGGGCCCGTAGCAATTGCTACATTTGCTACTATTGTTAATCCGGCACTGTCAGAACTGTAATTGCGCGTTTGGCTTCCTTCAACATAATTGGCCTTGCCAAATTTTTTGTTTCATTTCTGTTATGTTTCAGAAACCGTAGGCCTACTGCACTGTTCATCACCATTATAGGTTCAACTTTGCTGAATGATTCTGCGAACAAAAGTTTGCGCTGCTTTCTTGCGACAGCAAGCAATTTCTGTTGCGAATAAGGATGTAGAACTGCTAATGAGCGGAACTGGAAAGGTTCAGAGTAGGCAAAAGGTTGTCAAGTGTGTGTTAAGACCTCGTGCGTGTTTAGACCCACAACTCGCGAAAGGGCTAGCGCCGAACTGGTGGGAGCAAACAATAGGCTATGTTTGGAATATAAAGTGTAAAAATAAAGGGTAAAACCTCGATATGCGAAACAAAATAATGGGCAAAGCACATGACACAAAAAGCTACGAACTTCTAGCAACTATTCGCAATCAACGCCACATATAATTTTGCGCGAAAGACGGCCGCGTTATCAGCGTGCTAAAAAAGTTTTATACTCGATTTTTGCGCAATAATGGAGATTAGATTAGGGCTGCAAATTCAAAGAGCTACATAAAAACTTTGGCATGTCATGCCTAGCGTGCAGGTTCTTCTGTTCATTCTATTTTTTCTTATTTATTTTATTACCGAGGACATTGACATACAATTTGGATCTTATTAGCGAGCAGCCTGTGGCTCCAGCAATTTGCTTGTCTCCAGTACGGAGCGTGCAGTTATAAGAATGCTACTATTGATATTTCATTTCTGGTCACTACCAGGTCACATCTCGAAGCATTCCATTTCCCAACGAATATAAATACTGAGCTCTCAGATGACAAAGACATTCACAGACAACTGCGATATCAATATTGTGCAGCAAACAAGCTGCGAGCCTCCTTTTCCCGATGTTCAAATGCAGTTAAAAACGTACTTTTTCTTTCCTTTTGTACGCCCATGTATGCATCTCAATTATGGTGTAATTTCAGGAAGTCATGCATGCACAGATTGCGTCTGGCGTATAATTTTGGATGCAGAGCTCTATACAACCTGCCCTGGAGAGCGAGAGTTAGTAGTCATGACTCACCAGGTTCAATGTAACATCCCTACTTTTGAGGTTCTGTTACGAAAATACACGTACCTGTTTCTCGAAAGATGCAGAAAATCTAACAACATATGGTTACGTGCTTTGATGCAGTCAGATAGTTTGTATTCGTCCCTATTGTTTGAACACTATAATCGCATTTTACTCTGTGAATGAGTGAACGAACTTTGCAGTATCCGTTTGATTGATGGCGTGTCATGCCACAATGCTTTTGCATTTTACCTAGACTCGAGTTTGGGAATTGGCGCCTTACTCCGCAGTAGTTTTGTAACAAGTGTTACGTGCTAGCTAACAATAGTGTTAAGAATGTGTCTGTAACCCTATGGTTCTGTCTTCAATGCAGTTGC
>JGI24021J15306_10004391_pt1 | contig 16372 bp, 11 predicted proteins | sample Ectturendosymbi1_FD_15306 | JGI IMG/M metagenome (IMG submission 15306) | reverse complement strand
TTACAAACTTTGTGAATTATATAATAAATATACAATCTTATCAAACTACGAACAAAATACACATTTCATTCAAATAGCTTCTTGTTTGCACCTCAAAGGGAACATTGCTGACGATACAATGCAAATGGATGTTCACGAAACGCTTTATCCTTTCTACACTAGAAACAAAATGCCCCATGTTATAGTAACAATCACAAAAAAACACTTTGTTGGCAGCAACAGCCAGGTATATTATTATTACAAAAATTTACACAGTAGGTTATCAGCACATTTTCAACGCAGGGCATTTCTTTTGAAGTAAGCATTGCCATGATCTGTAAAGAAAGAACCATTGGATTGCCATGGTTTTCAACGAAACCACAAATTATGACTTGATTTTACTGAGCGAGCAGGGCCGCACCCAGCTGATATATTCAACTGAAATAACAACTCAACATGTTTTTGAAAATTTCAGGGGGGGAATTGCCCGGTTGATCTCTCCCTGATTGCGGGATCAGCTAGCAAGACTTGTCAGCATCACTTACAATCAAGAGCTGCAAACCTCTGGGTTCTCTCCAAATCGATCAATAAAACCTTGCTTGCCTTTGGTAGTTTTTCATAGTGAACGCTCATGCACAAACCGCACAATTGAGTAGACCTGTATGTTGACATGACTACGGACAACTTACTAGAATTAGAACACCACGCAGCTTTTGCAAAATTGACCAGGTGAATTATGAAAACTTGCTACAGCAAATATAGCTTTGCATTCAGTATTTACTCAAATGTCAGAGCTAAACTTTAACGCTGTTCTTTTTGCTACTCATGTTGTTATTTTGTAGCATTAGCCACCAGGTTTCAAATCAAACAGACAAAATAGCTCTTCTGGCAATTATTTTAGTAGTAGCCGACGTTTCACCCACCTAGTCTGTCTAACCCTTAACGATTGAGATGCATTCCCACAAGCTTGCATAGATGTATTCTAACAAGCCATGGAATTTTATACTGCATGAAAAGACGCCTGCATAAGTGTAGTTTGACACTTGGGCACGTTGGTCGCACTCACACTAATAATGGAATTTTCAAACTTGTGGAAGCACTGCTATAGACTCACTCATGCTTCTTTTCACAAAATATAAATGTACATGGCTTACCGCTATCAACATGTCACTGTCTCGCTGCATTACCTGCCAAGATGTGTGCGTTCAACAGTCTCATGCAACGATACGCCTGCTACCGTAATAAAAAGTGAACCTTTGCAGGTTTGTTGCCACGGTATTGTTATGAAATAAAGACCAAACACAGAACAATCCACTCACGACTTTCGCAACCCGCCTCTGAAGGAGAGGACACATGAGCGCACTGCAAGCTCATCACTGCATGACACTATAACTGTGAACCTGACTCTTGTGCAATGTGAGTTTCATACCGGCAAAAAACTGTCATTGCAAGAATCAAATTAATTCATCGGAATTTAAGATGCCGACTTCAGCTTTTTCCAGAAATATTTTGTTCTTAATCCCAATTTCCAGGGGGCAAATGCCCATTTTGCACCCCTGCGGACGCTCATGCGATCATTGACTATTTTATATCAGGTTCCACAAACAAGGCTAGCTCATCTAATGAAATGAAGAAATGTTTTGACTAATTGTTAGCATAGGTTAATTTTTAGTGTATCTTTACCAGTTAAGTAATGTGCAGTACAAAAATATTTTTGGTGATGATTTTTAATGAAATCAAGTGTCATGTCAACACCTTTTAAGGTCTGGTGGGGAGGATGCATCCCCTAAATCCCCCCCCTGTGTCCGCGCCTGGTTGTTAGATTTAGCATTTTTAGTTGATGTTACCAGCCATGTCAGTTACCTCAATTTGAAACTGCAGGGCTAAGACAAACTGTTTCCTAGCTTCGTAAAAGATATGAGTGCATTCAAAATGAAATTGAAACTGTTTATCTCTCAGTTAAAAAAAAGGAATTTAAAAGAGCAAGGTGAATGTGTTGATTATGTTGTCAACTTTGCAACATACATTGAAAGATCAAATTACTACAAGAGGTTTTTCATGGTCGTTTTAGTTATTTTTCTAAAGAAGACCGCATGTTCGTATTTATAAACCATTTTCACTTTTTAACATCACATTCTAAGATGCCTAGTACTATGCAAATGGAACGTATTTGAACTAATAGCAAATTCAGTATTGAAAATGAAATTTGATGAACTTTCATCATTGGCAAGTGCGTCGAAAATTATTGCTTTATTACGATCATTACCATGTGAACATTTTCCAAAAATGAGAAAATTTGCCCAGAGTCATGCCTGTCTCTTCGGAACAACGTACAAATGCGAGCAGTCATTTTCTTTCATGAAAATAATCAAAAACAAACTGAGGTCACGACGGTCTGATTCCAGCTTGAAAAACTGTCTGTTGCTTTCTGTTTCGAATGTAACTCCAAATATTACTGGTTTGGTAGCAAAGCAGAGTCAAAAGTCACATTGAAGTCATTTGTTTATCTTGCCTGTGTACAAAATTATTTTTATTTAAACCGCTAATCGTGTTCATATATTATCATTAGTACTTTCTGAAGTAAAATGATCAAGTAAAATTGAAAAGTGTTGTGTGAGATATTTTCCTCTACAACTGCTATATCTGTCATCATTATTATTAAATAAATTTGGTAATGCTTGTTTATATGTTTGTTATATAAAATAAAGCATATATTTTTCAAATAAAAATACGTTATTATAACTTCAAAATACGTCCATATAACCACACGTTTTAAAGGACTGAAAGGAAGTGAATGTTTGTGTGGCGCATCTGAATTAAGTATGAAATATATTGGCGCATGGAATCAAAAGGTTGGCCAACCCTGCCTTACTGCTATATACTGTCAGATTGTTATATACTTTTGATAAAATTTGCTACATCAGCAAGAAGATTGTGTAAAAATAAGCCTGATATATTTTGCTACATCTGTGTGAGAATACACCCTTCTACCTCAAAGGAATTCAGTGACAAGTTTTATAAAACAGGCATATGATGCATATTTTGGTATGAAGTTAGGTGATCTGGACAAAACATGGGCACCTCACATGGTTTGTAAATCATGTACTAAATACCTACGACATTGGACAAAGGGCAAGAAGAAATGCCTGAACTTTGGAATTCCTATGGTTTGGAGGGAACCCAGAAATCATGACTCTGACTGTTACTTTTGTGCCATTGAGGTCACAGGAATCAACAGAAAAAATGCTCCAGCCTTAGGTACCCTGATTTGGAATCAGCCCACCATCCAGTACCTCATTCGGATGAAATTCCTGTGCCTGTTTTTTCAGAATTTCCAGACATTAGTGAAGATGAGTCATCTAGTACGGAAAAATCTGAAAATGAAGTCATGTTTGATAGTGACAATGCTGCTCCACAACCGTTTTCCCAGAAAGAACTGAATGACTTAGTTTGAGATCTTAGCTTAACAAAGACATGCTTAGAACTGTTAGCATATAGTTTGAAAGAGAAAAACTTACTCTCTGATTATGTTAGGGTAACCTTCTATCGCAATCGACATCATGAATACCTCCCATATTTCACTGAAGAAAAGGATCTGGTACATTGCACGATGTAGCTCAGCTTCTTCATAAGTTGGGAAATCGCATGTACCATCCTGAAGATTGGAAACTATTCATTGACAGCAGTAAGAGATCCCTGAAATGTGTTTTACTGCATAATGGTAAAAAGTATGCTTCTGTACCAATTGCTGATTCAACTACATTGAAAGAAAGTATGAAGCAATAAAATATGTGCTGGAAAAAATTTCCTATGATCAACATGGATGGTTAATTTGTGTTGACCTAAAAATGGTGAACTTTTTGTTGGGACAACAGTCTGGGTTTACAAAGTATCCATGCTTTCTCCGCATGTGGGACTGCAGGGATTGAGCTCAGCATTACACAAAGAGAGACTGGCCAGCAAGGAATGATCTAGAATAAGGTTGCCCAACCTGCGGGCCGCATGCGCCCCATGAGGTAGGTTGTTTTAAGTGGCCCGCGATGTAGTAAGTTCATAAGCAGACTTTTTAAATTTTTTATAGTTTTTTATAGGCTCAAGTATATTTGCCATTAAAACACACCGAAATTATACCTGTTGTTTCTGTTATGGGCCTACCACCCAAAAACTTGTATAACAAGCACTTCAAAAATATGTCAATTTTTTAGATTTGGTTTACATCCATACAAGCTGGCAACACTGCGGGCAACACTAGGGCTCAGTATCACCTCGTGTTATCGCATAAAACAAGGGATTTGTTACATCACAAAAGCTTATGCGTATGTCACAAAAACGTTTGGGGCCCGCAATAAATTTACTCATGTGAAAGGGGCCCGCAACACAAAACAGGTTGGGCAGGCCTGATCAAGAACCATCTAGAGCAGGGCTTCTCAACTGGGGGTCCATGGACCCCTGAGGGTCCATGGTGACCTATTGAAGGGGTCCACATGATTTATGCAATCAGACGACTCTTGCCATTAGCATCAATTTAAATGCAATGTGTAAATTTATTTTTGTGTCTGATTAATTTTTTGGTTATCTACTGGGGTCCACAGAGTTATCTAAAAAGGCACAGTGGTCAACGGATGAAGATGAGTTGAGAAGCCCTGATCTAGAGCAACAAACATCATTAACAAGCCTCTAGTGGACCAAGAGAAAATACTTTACCTACCACTGCATATCAAACTTGGTTTGATGAGACAGTATACTAAAGCCTTAGACTTTGAAGGTAGCTGTTTCAGATATTTGTGTCAAGTATTCCCTGGACCTTCTATGGAGAAATTGAAAGCTGGAATATTCTATGGTCCTCAAATCTGTCAACCTATCCGAGATCCAGTGTTTAAACAGTCAATGAATACATTGGAATTGGAAGCATGGAAGGCTTTTGTCCTAGTTATACAGAATTTTCTAGGCAACTACAAAGCCAGTAACTATGAAGAGCTTGTCACCAACATGATTACATGCTTCAAAAAACTTGGCTGCAACATGAGCATTAAAATGCGTTTCTTATTCTCCCACATGAATTGTTTTCCTGAAAATCTGGGTGCAGTGAGTGATGAGCAAGATGAAAGGTTTCATCACAACATGAAACAGATGGAAACCAGGTGTAATGAACGATGGGATGCAGTCTTGATGGCTGATTATTGCTGGACTCTGAAGAGAGATGTTTCAACTGGCATTCAATATTCCAGAGGTTCAAAGAATCGAAAGTACGTGCCATGAATTTTTGCACTGTTGAAGTAATTCCCAAACTATATGTGCATACTTTTTTTTTTGTGCATACTAAACAAAAAAATTAATAAATTGCATTACAATATATTTGTGTTCTATAAAAAGCATTTTTGGTCAAGAAATATCAGTGATATCATGCAGTTACATCATGAAAATTTAATAGAAACCCGCATGATTTCTAATTTTTCCAAAATTTTAAAGCTAAAAAATGTGACTTGATACAGAGAAGTGGATATCATTTATGGAATCAGTGACCCACAATTGTCTAAAATCAGTTGAAATATCTTAGACAATTTTCAAAAAAAATTTTTTGTAACCCAGTAGAATATTTCATCACTGAGTCTTGCTTTCTGTATCCAGTGTAGTTTCTTAGTTCCACGCTGTTGATGACTAGGTATATCAACCACACTGAAGATTGCAAAAAGTTTAAAATTCTAAGAGATACTGCAGCAGGTATGGCTCAGGATTCTGTTTCACTGGTACAGCAATTGTATGATCTAAAGCAGGTAGCAATGTAAAATGTTTCTACAAAGTCCTGAATAATGGTTATTATCGAAGATATAGCACAGAGTTATACTTTTTTCACATGATTGAGCAAAAATTAGAAAATCCCATCTCAATACACTTTCAAGGAGATACTGGAGGCTTAGGTCACACATTTTTGCAGTAATACAATATAAAGGAAACAGACAAAGTCACAATTGTTAAGCACAACGATAAGTGTCATAACATTATACATAATCATAGTGGAATGTAAATCGTGGTCTTATTGGAATGTAATTTTCTTACTTCAAATCCTGCTAGCCAGCAGCACCTCATGATCTACAGTCACCAGGCACTACTAGTGCTGAGACATATATTGTTGGTTTATTGTTGGTCAATAAAACCACTAGTTATGAAGCATATACTCTGCAAGACAAACTATTAGTGCCTCACAATGTTTTCCAGATATAGTTGAAGCAATTATATAAGTTAATTGAGAAAATAATACTGAAAAATATGTAGCCAATGATGACTGTGGTTTTGGTCACAGAAGTCAGGGAAGTAATTTGAAAGTATTGTATCACATTTCAAACCAATGCAGTGGTGATAAAAAACATATAGCACTTGAAGCCATTTTGCAACAACTACCACAAAAATGTAATAATTTTTAATTTGAGCAGTAATTCGATGTTGTAATAAGAAAGCTCAGTTGGATGGTAGCACTTGCTTAACACCTTCGTTGCAGGAACAGTTCAAATCAACCTTGGTTTTTAGCGTCACTTAGCAAATCCACAACTTGCCAGGCAATTAAGCTAAAGAGCTGTTCAAACCCTTGAAAGATGTAGTGATTCTTTTGGTTTGCAATGAAAAACTGTTGGGTTTTGGGTTTTTTATGAGTGACGTCATAAGTGGGTAGGTTTTAGGCCATTTTGGCTCAGGTTACCTGGCCCTGGGCTCCAACTACTATATGGAATTTTTTGACTCAGGTTTTATTGGGAACTAGGCTAGAATTTGAGTCTTTTGAGCCTTTGATTGGCTTTCCAATATTTCTAGCTCAAAAGTTATGGCCTAAAAACAACAAATTAACTAATTAATCCCCTAATTGAATAATTAGGTTGTTGATGAACAAATGGCGTGCAGAGGGGCACATATATCCAAGGTGCAACAATTGATAGGATCTAAAGTGTCATATTTAGTGTAAAAGAATGAAGGAACAAAACTTAACTTCACAGCGGAAATACCAATATAGACCTTGACCCCTGGTACCATGGACTTGTGACAACACAATAACAATTATGCATAAGCACATAATACCTGTACTAAGAGGTGTAGTAGAATTGTTTGGCCATGGTAAAGATTCAATGAAATTTTCATCACATCGACAATCACGCCATGTAATGAGAGTTGAAACCTTGAGCTTGGATTTCAGGTTAATTTCATGGCTGTCCCACAAAACGCAACCATGCATCTGTCCACAAACAACTAAAAATAACATTATGAAATTGGTCAGTTGATGCAACCATAAATCAAGGTAGAAACTTCAAAAAGAGTAAACATTCAATAATCACCTATATCTGAAATTTCACTCATAGTTTCTGTGCCCACATCTTTTTCCAAATCTTCAATGCAATGAATTAAGCAGATGACAATTTTTTTTGGATCTTGTTCATAAAATTCAGGATGATCAGTCATCGCAATGTCTGCTTCTGTTCTTTTTGATCTACTTGAAACCTGGGAGCAATCAAATATGCTTGCATGTTTATTGATTAACTTTCTGAATATGGTGCATGTGACAAATAAAACAATCTTAAAAGCATAGTTGAGTTAGCACAAAAAACATTTTGTATGTGTTAGCAGTATTATAGTGCTTGTTGCTCAACAACAGAGTTGTTTACAAATGCTTATTGCAAAATATTGAGATGCCAGTAAGCAACCATGGTTTCATACACTAGTGCAAACTTCAGACACTTAACAATTGGAAGATAAAAAATAACAATGATCATTATACTCGCTATTCTCATTGGATTGATTCATCACATTGATGTGTCTGCGCAACGTGTTTGCTCTGCAGACATGTTCACCTATAACTCTGCAGGCATAATTGTTAAGTATGTATAAAGGTTTCAGCCTATAAATACTTTCAACCATAGCTGCGTACCTTAGCTTATTTCATGTGGATCACCAAGAAAATTATCGTAACACAAATGCAATGCATTAAAGCCCGAACCTAATAACTTCATTCCACATTACAAGAATTTTGGTGAAATGAAAAGCAATGGTGATGTGAGATTTACAGTAATCAAAATCTAAAAATGAGCATGAATGGCATGGATAAAAAGTAGGAGCGATAAGTTTACTATTGGAGAGAAGACCAAATCAACATGCCTGAGATCAAAAACAACCACATCCTCAATATTCCCAAATCAAAATCAGATTGAGAATATAACATAGTTTAAAGAATAAGATCTGTTTAATTGTGAAGATGAACTCCACAATTGATATAAGAATGAAAGGAAGTCAACGTTGAAAGATTGAGTTATTTTGGAAAACAAAACGCTAGTTTCATAATGATTGAGAACTCACTTTTAGTTTAACTCAAAGAATATTATAACTTTGCCAACTTGGCTCATAAGAATCTATTACATATTTTTGGTATTATAATTATTAGATCACCTGTGTTGATCTGACCTATTCTGGGATTTTCATCACCTAAACTTTTTGACCTGAAGGCCAAATTCACAACTGCCTAGCCACTGGAAGGCCAGTTAAAGTGCGATTTATATAATCTATGCAAAAATAGGTTGTTAAAATGCACTGTAGTACATTAATAACATTACAATCACATCATTTTGTTTACACTTTCAGCCAATGTTGTTGCACTGATGTCCATAGTCAGAAACATGGTGCTTGAAAAAAATATACAAGGTATTTGGTGGGCCAGATTAAACTACTGTATCCGGCCACTCCGAACTTAAAGTGTCAACACTAAGACCACAAAAACTAACTCTATTAATTTACTATTCATAAGATCAAAGATGCCCATCATAATGCAATTTTTTTTTGTTTTAAACTAAACTTGATTTAAATATACACTCATGAGTAATTGTCAGCACCTTTTTGACTTTCTATATGTGGCTTCAAATCTATCATGATTTTACAAATCTTTTTTTGATTTTGAAAGCTTCTACATGATATCAAAAGACACAGACAGTTGTTGGCATAGTTTTTTAAAGGCAGTGGTTACAAGTCTGCCAGCAGACCATCATTAAAAAAATTATTTATTTGCCGCCAATAATGTGACACTAATGCATGACGAGTATGTGCTAGACTGCATGACACTAAATGGTGTAGCAAGGAGGGCCCTCGGGGTTGCAGGTAGCACTTCGCTGATCAAAAATTAATTTTTGAAAGGAGTTTAAAGTTCTAGCTTTTCATTATTATTTTTAAATAAATTTTAAAAAGTTTTAAAAGTTCTAACTTTTTTCAATTTTTGTGTTTTGAAGATTTAGGCTGGTAGGCTAGCCTAGAAAAACACAACATGTGGCTGTGGAGTAAGCAAATTGAAAAAATGTTCGTTCAAAAGTCTGGATCTAATCTAATGTGCTAAAGTACCGCAGTGTGTGTCTTGACATTAAGGCTTTTTAACACACTCGCTGGTGGGGCAACTGTGCCATAACACCTTCCTTGCCAGACAAAGTCATTGCCGCCATCTTAGTCAAACACCCTTGAACAAAAGAAAGAGATGACATTCAACCATGGATTAACAAACATTAGGTCTCCGGTTGTTCGCGGTTTATATGGCCCCTCTTCTCAAATTCTGATAAAAAAGTCTGCATGAAATCACAGTAAATAGTCAAGGCTAGCTTAGGCTAATCCTTTTTCTTGTATCGTTGGTTGCTCAGTAACGCCCCAACGTCACATCATAACATCACCTGACACCTTGGCATTGGCGACAAAGATTTCGCTGGGGTGGCGATAGTTCAGTGGTAGAGTGTTCGCCTCACAATTGGAAGGTTGTGTGTCCGATTCGCCAGCACTGTATGAATCGCCATAGCACCCCTTGGACAAAATCCTTCACCTCAACTGCTCCAGAAAAAAGCATATTTCAAGCATGCTGCTAGGTGTGGTCGCCAAGATTATAAAAAGTCATTTTTTGACACGTCTCATGCTATTTTTATGTTAAGTGGGATATTTTCAATAAGTGCCAAAGTTGTAGCCTTATATTCATTAAGTGGGCTTATCAACATTAAGTTTTGGCAGTTGAAATGAAGAACTCTGCAAAGATAACTTTGCTAAGTTTCAATGCAATGGCTGTTTTTCTGCATGACATAATGGTGTTGGAAAATGATGTTTTTAAAGCAGGGTAGTGTAATTGGTGTGTTTTCGTAAGTAACTTTGAGCTCAGATCGTCGGGTTGAACTGCAAGCAAAGTTAATCTGAGCCAGCCAATACGCAGCACAAGTTTTGTAAAAGTTTCCTTTGTTCAACAGTCTACTTAACATTTGCAGTCATAGAAAAATTCATTTCAACAAGAAAAGCATAGATGAATTTAAGGCAAAAACCGTAGTATGAAAACCTAAAGGAAGGGTAAACGATATGTTCAAATATGATTGTGGTGAAGGATTTTATTATAAGGGCCGTGTTAATCAAAATAATGGGGCAACTTGGTGATGGCTGTACTCTATAAAGTTGTTGAAGGTACTTACCGTCGATTGTTAGACACTATAATCACTGCTGAGCATTAGAAAAGACCCATGTCCCACTTGGCATTGTTTGGTGATACAGTTTTCAAAATAGACATCTGTTGGTAACCAGTCCCATCAGCAAGGGAGGCTTAGCCTGGCAAACAATGTTCCAATTCACCCAAAATTGAAATATGAAACATTATAAGTCAGTGGCTTTTTGCCAAATTTTAGAATGTTAATCCTCCTTGCACAAACGTAAAGTCTCCCAATTGAAGACTTCTAATGATGGTTCTGTTGGTAATGAACAAAGACAAGGAATAACACTATAAACGTGTAATTGGAAGAGGTCCAACATAACAGTTAGACCAAGTGTGCAGACCACAATGAAGACTGCAAGCCAGCATTCTCAACCACAGCCAGTTTTAAACCTGTTATAGATATTTTTTCAAAGTGAGCCTCCGAAACTCCATGCAAGTAGAGGACTCCATGTAAGTACCAACAGAATTAACATTTGAAGCCTTTTATACATACTAAGAGGATTAAACCAGTACTGAACCGTGAAGTGAACAATGAAATGTTCTTTGTATCACTGAGATCATATTGATTATAATAGCCTGCTACATTCACCATATGTAGTATTTTTAGTTATTTAAGATGGGGATACTACACAATTTTAACACACATAAATATTTACATCTGTAAAGTAGGTATGCCACCATCACATCCCTTCATTTTTTGTTTGATCCCCTGGAATGAGTAAACTATTAAAAAGTCGCAGAGTTAGCATACTAGAGGTTAAAAACCAACAGGGAAAGATATTTAACAAAATACGTCGGATTCATTTATGCCTACGTAAAAAAAGCAAAAAATAGAAAAATTAATGATAAGAAAGGTAGCGACAAACAGAAAAGGCAAGACTCATAATCAACAATGAAAACGAAAACATATTTCAATTCGTGAGTGTTTGATTGTGATTTTCAAGATGCTTTGTTAATCCTTATATTTGTAAATAGACACAAAACATGATCTTTTTTCATTTTAAATTTTTTAAGCAAATTTGAAGGGTGGAAAGGGCGGCACTTTTTTAGTCACCCTGGGCAGCACATAGCCTCGCTAGGCCACTGACTACACTTGCTAATAATGTACAAAATGTAAACCCTAAACCTAATCCATAAACTTAAGCCCTGAAGCAAAACCTTAAAACCGTAAACCTAAATCCTATGGCTAAACTGTAGTCTAATCCTAAACCCCTAACCTAAATCCTAAACCTAAATTATAAACCTCAATCTTAAACGTAAACCCTAAACCATAAAGACAAAAATTTAGGAAAGTTTTTAAAAAACGAAATAAACACCAGTCCCATCAAACGTATATGCATTACCACCACAGCGAAAGTTGCACTGGTGAGATCCAAACAAAAAGCACTATCACACCAGACGTACACGCATCCCTTACAACTACAAAGATGGTGCAGGGAGTGTGACAAACTCAGCATTTCATTCAATCCACATCACTGCCAGCGGACTCAGTATGGCCACTTCTTTTTTTTTAAAACGTTCAGTCTTGCTAAAGCGTTAGTGTATTATTTAGGAAGTGATTACGGATATGCCTGGCCTGACACAATTCAAATAAAAGGGTCAGTTTGTCACTCAAATGGTGTGGGTCTCGTCGTGTAGTGGTTATGCATCACGGCTGCTATGCCAATGGCTTTTGGTTCGACTCTCACCTTGCCGACTTCATTATTTTTTTAAATACTTTTTTTCAGGCTTACGTGTTACCTTTACGGGTTAGTGTCAGGTTAGTACTAGGTTAGGGTTAGGTTAGTGTTAGCTTAGGGTTAGGTTAAGGATAGGTTAGTGTTAGGTTGGGGATAGGTTAGCCTTAGCTTAGGGTTACGTTTGCCGTAGCTTAGGGTTAGGTTAGGGTTAAGGTTAGGATAGGTTTAGGCTTTATCTTTTACGTTTACTTCGTTTCTACGAAGCCCACTGCACTCTCGTTGTGCGCTACTGTTACATCACAGGTGGATTATGAACAAGTTTTTTAATTTCAAGATCCACAGGCGTATCTATGGCCACTGCGTTTTATTTACTCTTCCTTGTATGATGACTGTTGTAATATGAGGCACGTTGCCTTAAATAAATAAACATTGAATTAATACAAGTAAAATGAATCATCATCATGCCTTAATTATGTTGGCTTAGGCAATTCTACAGGATTCTATCAATTAATAAAATGCAAAAAGGCTTACTTTAGATTAATAACATTTTCCAAGTTTCAAAAACATTGTTTCTATCAATGTCTTTACAACATGCATAAAAATATTGGCAGAAAAAGGTTTGTTACTCAGTCTCATTTTGCTGAAAAGTTTTGTGACTGGATGTGATGTTGTACTATCATCATGCAAAGCTTCATTTGCTACCAGTTTGAGTGACAAAAATATTATTCTAATTTCTATATTAGACATAAGGTACTAAAATCAGACTAATATGCGAATTCAAATTTAATCCCCTTGATGGAGAGAAAATGCTAGTAAGTATACAAATTAAAAAATTCTTACTTTTGCTATTTCACTAGCAGAAAAAATATATCTAAAAACCATGATGACAATATTATCATCAACTACCAATAGCAACGGCACACCCAAATGAAAATGCAACAAAAACAGATCACATAATCTTAAGTGCAATTTGCTAAATGTAACCTACTTCATTTACTCTCATGTTATGCTACAGTATTCTTCAGACAAGCAGGGGTGTAGCGGGGCGGGAATGCGTGGGAACGGCGTTCCCACAACTTCTTCATGTTTTGCTTTAAAATGAGTTTGAAGCTGGTTTAAACTAAAGTGGCTAGTTTTTTGGGGACGGTCCCACACCATTTTCGTGAGCACTACATCCCTGCAGACAAATGAAACAAAGATCTGAGGTTGCAGGGAATGTAACTTTAACTTACCAGATTACCATTTTTGCTAAGTGCAACCTTCACAGACGTAGTTCCAATGTCTACACCCAGAATAAACATAGTTGTTGGCAAAATATAAGGCTCACAATTTGAGGAATTCGCTACGTAAGCACCAACCAATTATTGTACACCGGAGACAAGCCAATCTGCACGTTCAACAGCTTTCAGGCTGAGGCGATCCGTTTGTATTTTGTTTACCAGCACGGTCATTCAGGCGTGCAATAATGCAGAAGTGACACAGGACTGATGCCTTTGGAGCAGCAGAGGTGTGCGGACACTGATTTTTTTGAATCCGGGTCCAATCTTGTTTTGCAAATTTTGAATCTGAATCCACTCCGGATCCGGTACCAACTAGATTCAAGGAATCCGAATCCTGTTTGAATCCGGTTGAATACCAGTAAAGTAAACAACCAGTAACGTTTTTTCAGTAAGTACAAAATCCAAATCCAGTACGGATCCGGCTATAGGAAGGAAAACCAAACTCCTGATCCTGTTGGACGCAGCCAGTGTCCGGATCCAAAAAATCCGAAATCCAGTCCATCCACACCTCTGCAGCAAAGCAGAGATGATCACGGTGCCGGAGTGTCGAAGTAGACTCATCTCCGGCTGGAGATTGGATTATAGGCAGGTGCCGGAGTCAATATTTCAGATTCGACTCGGAGCAGGAGCAGGAGTCAGCATTAAAGTCTGTGCAAGAGCCACTAAAAATTGTTAAAGGGACTTATGAAAATTTCTGTAAGGATGCTTGTTGTTGTCAAACATATTGAAAATGAGACGTGTTTTTGGACCAGCATGAGCATTGCCATATATCACAAAAGTGTGAAACTGGGTGGGAGTACCGTGCATTTCACCACCAGTGATGGTGCATTTCACCACCAGTGGTGGTTTCAAAATACATTGTGTAAGTGACAATGCAGTTCATGAATTTAGGAATTCATGCCGTAATCATGAGAATGTTGAGCGAATCATGGGGTTAAAAGCATGGGCGCAATTTTGTTGTAAAATGTGGGGGGTCAGCTTGGTGTGAAAACAATATGGTCATCGGGTCGATGCAGAAACGACGTTTTATGTATACAGATTCCCAATCTTATTTCTAGAGGTGTTTTGAGAACAACACTAATCGCGCTTTGTTTTGTCCTTGCAGATGATGTACATATTAATATACTTATATTTGTTGCTGGACACGATACTGTAGTTCAGCCTGGTTCCATTAATATCGTGTTTGGATGTAAACAAGCACACCAATATAGTAGAACACATAATTTGGGTTTTAACAGAGCTGTCAGTTGGAGTGCACAAAATGCTGAAGCGCATTGGTCGCACGTGCATGTCACTCTTACAGTTGAACACTAGTTTTCATGCATTGTATAAGTGTGGGTTACAACGCAATTTGATGTCTTGTTCAAGTCGCTTAACGTTACAAAGACGATAAATATTTTCTTGCACATTTCCGTTTTTTGAAAAACTACAAACAGGGGCGGAGCCAGACATTTTCATTTGGGGGGGCCACTGGAGGGGCCAGTTTTGCAACAAAGGGAGCTGTCAATGGTCTGTGTAGGATTTCAATGCAGTGGCATGACGTCGCGCGGAAAATTTGGGGGGGCCACTGGGGGGGCCAGGCAAAATTTTGGGGGGAAGTGGCCCCCCTGGCACCCCCCTAGCTCCGCCCCTGACTACAAATCTTTTTGATGCTACTGTGCATCATGCATGTAGCCCACCCCTACCAAAATCTCCACTGATATCCTCTTACCAGCAACAAAAATATTTGACCTAAAATTAGCGTAGCCTACTTCACAAAATGATTTCAATCTATTTTTACTGTTTTTGGGTTCTCAATCTCCTCTTGTTGGCCCCTGCCTACATACTCACACAGAGTTGTAGAAGAGCCTCATTTTGAAGCATGAATACGGCCCCAGCCCTAACCCGGCTCAAGCCCGACATTTCTTTTTGAAGTCCGATTTAGGCCTGAAAGCAAGCCACATTTAACGAGGTAGTTAAGATATGCGCAACTGCGGAGTAACAAAAAAAGTTGTGTGCGGGTATAGCTGCAGGTGCACGGTTTATCACACCGAAAATAGCAACCAACTTAACCAAAACATCGGCATAATCTGGCACAAACGTAGCATGTTGGTCAACGATAATACTGCGGAGTGTGGAACATAATGTTTTCAAGAAAAAAATCTATGACGAAACTATCTACGATGGTGCTATAGGCACAAAAGAAACTTTCTAGGATTGCTCTACAGATATGAAAAGCCGGCTTGTAGGCTTCTTAAAACAAGCCAAGAATTGCGTGAGTGATTGATATTTTCGATGCCCGCTAATTTCATCACCGCTATAGCCTTCTCAAAAACAGTGTGGGACTAATCCCAGTAGAGAATAAAAGAACACAGCGGTGTTTGCAAACAGAATTATCTGTAGAAAAATCACATTAACTTCACCCACAGAAGTTACCGCGGTGAGCACAACAAATCTACGTCTCAAAAGAAAAAATTCGTTACTCTAAATGTCATAAAAAAGTTTTGTCAGGCCCGATATATTTAGAAAAACTTAAGCCCGGCCCGGACCGAAAAGCCTGGCCAGGCTTATAACTCTGCACCATTGTCAAAGTTTAATTCTAAGAGTTAGACTTGCATAACGACGCAAAAATATATTTGAGATTAAATCAATATGCACGACGGTGAATTGGCAAAAAGTACCAAGTTCGCCAAATGGCAAAATGGTGCCAAGTTTCACTTTAAACACGAAAAGAATGTCCAACAAACAGGGCTGTGGAGTCGGAAGTCCCGTCATCCGACTCCGACTCCTGGCAATTTCAATTATCCGACTCCGGGCCGACTCCGACCTTTAGCTGTATTAGTTACTTAAAGTAATAATTCTTTTCAGATGATTTCATAAACCCTACTTGCACTTTCCAGGAATGCGGAAACTTGTTTTAAATCGATGTAAATGCACGTTCATCTCTCACTTTTGCAAAATGCGATCAAGCAGAAGTTAGT
>JGI24021J15306_10004390_pt1 | contig 16373 bp, 7 predicted proteins | sample Ectturendosymbi1_FD_15306 | JGI IMG/M metagenome (IMG submission 15306) | reverse complement strand
GCTGGGGTTTCGGGTTCAAAAGTTGTGATGTAAGTTAGTAAAAATATTTGAATAATTAGCTAATTAGTTAATTAATTAATTTGTTTATTTTAGATCATAACGTTTGAACCAGAAATGCTAGAAAGTCGATCAAAGTATCAAAAGACTCGGACTCGAGTCTAGTTTCCAATGAAAACTTCAGCGAAACACTTTGGCCTAGTGGTTGGGCCCTAGGCCAGGCAACATGGGCCAAAATGATCTTAAAACTACTTCACTTATGACGTCAGTCACAAACAATCCGCACCCTCCAACCAAAAAATTTTTTTTCGAGTACAATCTACTAGACTGGCCGATCCGTTTGAGCCGTTGAACAGCTCTCTAGTGCAATCGGCAGAGGAGCTAAGGGCGTTGGTAAGACAACCAAAAACTGCTGTTTTTTAGGCCGAAATCGAAGTACGAATATATCGTAGGCCAGCAGCCAACGAGTTAAAGGGTTAAGCAACAGTGCTATTTTCCTCAAAAAGCTTAGTTAATTACATGGGTGAATGCTTAGCAAAAATATGAAATATGATCAGAAATAAACCTAACAAAGGCCTATAATGGGCACAAAATAAGCCAGGCTACTGTGTGCATTATACAGTACAGCTGAATGATTTCCAAGTATTTTGCATAGTGTAAAAAGATTTTTAGGAGGCTTGCGAATACTTTTGAGTTCTTTTTACAAAAATGTGATGCTTTTCCAACAAAACCAATGTAATTCGAATGCTAATGCAGAACAACTTGCAGAACAACATCAATAGCATTTTGCTGAAAACCCACACCTACTAGCAAAACATCAGGGCTATAGAATAAAGTACGTGAGTACCTTTGTATCTTTAACCAGGCCTTTGTGGAAACAGTAATGTAAAAGTATGAATGTTCCAACTCAAAACGAAGTGTTCGTACACATCAAGTTACCCAATTTGCTGCAACGTTTAATACCTTGGTTAGAAACAACCTGTGCTGCTTTGTTCAGTGATACGCGTTTTCATCCAACTTTTTATCTGTCTGATCCTTTTTACAAATCCATTCTCCTACTATCTAACACTTACGTATGACAATGCCCAAATGTGATAGATGCTGGTGCTTTGCTTCAGTGTTTGTTGCTCCTCAGTATTAACTGCATGTACTAATCAACACCTACCCTGTGATGTGTCATGCCTTAAGTATTTTTATACTTTTGTGTTCTTATGACTCCTGTGATATGGTGCAGTGTTTGAACCCAACTTTTAAATAAAAAATAACCCTTGAGAAGCAACCATCTACTACTATTACACCACCCTTAGCAATACATCATTTGTTCTCCAGTTCACAGAAGTAATGAATTTGTTTTGGGTTGTGAAGGATGGTACACAGACCTGGAAAGTTTTTTGCTGAACGAAGAAGTGAATACTTTTGCAGAAACAAATACTTTGATACTGCTTGAGAATGTCAAAAATTTATCATTTGACTCTATTAACAATTTGGTTCATTGACAACATTTAAGCTTAGCCCGTATAGTATACTAGGCACTGATCCTCAACATTTAAATGAGTAATCAATTATACCAGTTTAACGTTTTCTGAAGTTAGGTCAGTCAAAGATTTGAAATCAAGCCTCTAACAATTTGCATGAAACTTGTTTCCAGTTTTGTTTCCAATGAAACAGCCTTCCATTTTTATGTAATAACTAACAAAACAAAACTGAATAATCTGTAATCAACTTCAGTTAATTGTGCTAACCACCTCCAAACTGTAGTTAAAGGACTATGACTGACTTAAAATGAGGCAAACCATTCTAATTCAATGTCACTAGAGCATAAAATACCTTTCTAATTGTGTTAAACAATGGCCATTATCCCAAAACAAAGTTTGTGTTTCATTCCACTATGAAAGATAATTACATTGTTTCTTAACACTTTTGTATCCAGTGTAGAAGATACTTGTACTTTGAAATCATGCATTGAGTCCTAATTTTGCACCACTTTGCATCTCCATAAGTCGCAAGTCAATTGTCCTATCGATTATACAAACTTAATTGCAACATTTCATTGACACATTGTTACAGTTGTCCTAGCCTAGAAAATTAATCTAAAGTTTCATTTTGTATGGCAAACAGAATGACAAAATTTGCCATTTTAAAACAGTGCACTGGTTGCAGAGTTTCCTTGCAGGACTTGTTAGCTACAACTAATGCGAAATTTGTGGAATCACTCATTTTTTGAAGGAGTATCGTATTTATTTAATTGTAAGCCACACTTGAGCATATGTTACATAAGCCTCCGAGTTACTTTGGTGTGTTAGCACATTTTGCGTTTAATTGTAACCTTGGTAATGATGCTTCACAACTACAGCTGCCCTCTGTTCATCATAATCCCTCTTGCGACAAGTGTGCACATTATGCTAAAGAGAAGGAAGAGAATGCGAAAAAGGTTTGGTGGAAAAAATGTAGCCAAAGAAAGGCTGAGCATTATCTTGACCTTTCAATAAGGTAAAGAAAAAAATGTAATCCGCACGAAGTAACGAAAAAAAAAGCCGTAGGTTACAATCGAAAAAAAACAGTCCATTTGTTTGACACCCTGTTGATGAAATTAGTACATGAGTGAGTGTTTTCATTAGCTGTGTAGAAAAAAGCTTGTTAATGAATCACTGTCAAGGTTTATTTATACCTTTGAGTGAAAAAGACAGTGATTGTACTTTGGCAAATCTATCATGTTTTTCTGTATTTGACACCGAAAAGCTGGTCTTTTTTTCAGTCATAGACCAAAACGTTTTTGAAATGACCGAAAAAATTAAGTCATTTTGGTCAGAATGTTTGAAAATATAGGCTAAAAAACACTTATGGTGAGTTTTAATACAACTGTAAGACAAATGATCGTATGTCTCAGCAGAAATGACCAAAATGTTTCATCGAAAAAAACAGCCAAAAACTTGGATTTCCAGTTGTTTGTTCAACATACCAATTGTCACTCGAAGCTGCTACAAGCACACACTTTGGCCAGGTGCTGCCCTGCGTTTTCTACAAACCAAGTTTAGATAAGTTATCCATACTTCTGATTATACTTATATATAAAGTAAAAGTAACTATAGTGCTGAATGTGTTTTAGATTGGAAGGAGCTTCTTGTTTTTGAAGCAAGTGCAACCTAATTCTGTGACCAATCGCTTAATTCCGAGAAGACTTCTTATCTCAAGTGCTGAAACTGGTGGAAATACTCCATGGCAACCAAACAAACGTAATGTATTTCTGCATCTACAAATCAGTGATGTCCTTGCATTCAACATACATATTAACCATCTTTGTGTACAAGGCAGGCGTCCGAGGATCGCAGTGCAGAGTCAAAAAAATCAAGGCAGACAGGGAGTGGCGTAGCCAGCTCAAAATTTTGGGAGGGGCCGAATATTACGCGAGCAACAATATTTGGTTTGAGACACTGCCTCTCGAAGCATAAAAGACAAGATATGCATAGTAAGTAGACTAATTTAATAACTTAGAACTTAACCAATTCTCCAAACAAAGTTTATATAAAACAACGATTATTCACAACGTCATCAGCAAATGGCACCACGATTGAAAGTGCATTCGTCGCTTCCTGCTAGATAGGCTCGTTACCACTCGATTGATCTTCTCATCGTGATCCTTCACGATGGCAATGAAGTGCACACTAATCTGAGAGGCGATCGGAAGTCATCGCTGAGCGTAACCATGGTCGACCCGTTTCAAGCACGAAAAGACCGCTCAGCCTCAAGGTTGTTGCGGATAATGCCATTGTGATTTGGATTGCGCTGCGCATGCAGAGAAAATCTCCACACGCTTACGTCGCTGTCAAGGTTGTCCAGAGATTACAAGCGCTCAGTCTCATCTATCTTGATTGGTTTGTTCGGAGGAGGCATTGATCTCAAAGCATAAAACGAAGAGTTGTCATTGAATCGTTCCGGACGAAAGCAACTCAGGTTGCCATAAACTTGCACCTAGACTGCTCTTGGCATTGTCAGCTCTTTTACGCCAGCCATTTCACATGCTTCTTCATAAATGTTCAAGTCTATGCGTTCTTGGTTGAGAACGCTTTGAAGAAAAGAAATGAGGCTCTTCGCAGATGGCACACCGACTCCGACAGTCTAGTGGTTCTGTGAGTGCTGAATATCGTCCAATCAAATACATGGCATATATAAGTCACGCCAGACTTCTCTAGAGCAGACTTCAAAGAAAAAGCATTGGCCCTCGTCTCACTACTGACATAATATCTCATCAAAAAAACAAGAGCGAGCATCAAGTATACGCTTGAAGTTTACATCTGAAGATTCGGATGCTCTTGAATTACTTGTCCGACCGCCTGGTGGGGGGAACAAAGGTACGTTAATTCCCAAACTTGCGCGCTTTTCAGGGCTCTCTGAAGAAACAGACAGTCGCGCTAGTAATATCACAAGTGCATCTGATGACCAGAACTTTACTTTGGTCGTTAATGACCAAGTTTAAAACAATGAGAAGCACAGCGCACGAATATTGCGCCGGGGTACTCAACGTGAATGCGTGTTTGCACACTGCTTACATGACTTGCCATTGCCATCAAAGCCATGCCCGACAAATTTTTGGGAATCCACTCCTATCCTACAGAGGTGGGCTAAAATACTTGCTGAAATTGATTGTGCCGAAACACAATCCGTTTCAACTAAGTCTGTGAACCTCTCGTTCACTTTGCTACCTTAAAAACATTTACACTCGGCTATTACAGACGATTCGTTAGCCTCGGTGATGATCTCTTGCACTATCATACTGCTGGCTACACTGAGAATCGTATTTTGTATTATTGGGCCTCTATAATTGGCGTTCCCGGCCATTCGAAATGTTTTTGTTTTTTTTAAATCTACATCCCCGGCGACGATACCAAATTGAAGAAGCTTCAAAAAATTTCCATTATCTTCGGAACATCCGCGCAAAGGGATGCTACTCACAAAGGAGGCGCAGAACATCACAGTCATAACAATGGAAGTCAGCATGTTTCTGTTTTCTCTCGTTTGCATGGCGTATCTTGCCTCCAAGCTCTCGCACACATTTTAGCCAGTCTCCATGCTTTGGACAATATTGTTGCAGCAGCACTTGCTTCGTTGTGGTGAACAGCATCTCGATGATCAATAGCCTTCTCAATGAATTTCTTGCAGTCAGTTCATGTTATTTTGACAAAAGCAACGTTTCTGAAACATTCCATGCTTTAGACGTGCTGACGCCACAATGCATATATCTCGCACGAAACCCCTCCACTAGCGAGTTGGGTGTAGACTAGCCAATTGGAAGATCTGTCATCCTCAAGCCATATGTTTAGAAATTTGCAACAACTTTGTCTATCGGTATCAAGAACCGCCGCGTTTTTTGGACCATTCGAAGTTGGAAGTCTATATCGCTCCGCATCGGTGAACTGTGAATGATGCTCAAGAAAAAACACAAGATCGTTTGTTTTCCCTATTTCGCATGTTTGTTGATGCCCGGAGGAAGCACTAACAGCAGATGTAATTGCTGTTCCTAAGGGCTGCAAGCAAATCTTGACATCTCGTAGTAAAAAATTTATCCAATCTTGATTGCTTAAGTTTGCCATCTAAGTAAATTGCGGTATCCAAAAACTAATAAATATGATGACTAAACGTTCGAAATTCGAAACCTGTGGGTACAAATCTGGACCGAGCTAAAACTGACTGAAATAAAATATGGGCGTTGGAAGGGGAGACCAAGTCTCCCCTGTATTTTGAAAATTGATATTTTCCTTTTACATTTTCAGCAAAAAAAAAGTTTGTTTTCATAGTTTCGAGTGGGTAAAGTGATATTTCACCACTTTTTGCCTCCCTAGAATGGAAAAATCTCTTTCTCCTCCAGCCAAAAATTCTTCCAACGCCCATGGAATGGAACACAACACGCAGTAACTTTTCAAGAACGAAACCGAATGGCTGAGGAGTGAAAATAAGTTCCATGTGACGAAACACTAACATGACAATTGAGCGAGCGCGATAAAAATATGTCAAGTCTGTAAGCGACTGCTGTTGTACTGCTTGTAAATACTACAAAACTAATTATGAAGACAGGCCTTCACAACTCAAAACAGTTAATCGTAAATCTGCCGCAGGCCGCAGCGTGGTAACGGTGTTGTAACGATAAAAATAATCAGTCAAACGAAATATGATTTTCTGTACCACGAACAACAAACCGACGCAAAACACAAAAATGATACTTAATGAGAAATGTTGCATGTTTCTAATTATTGGCAGTTTGTCTTGTAACTTGTAAACAACTTTGTAATTGTTGGTTGTCTTTTGCTGGCAACAATCACGTGATAATCATGTTGGAATCTAATCGTTTCGCACATTTGCTTTTTGCAAGCCAGCACCTAACTCACGTAATTGTTTTCATAAAATTGCGATATTTATTACTCCCTACACAAACATATGCTCGCATACGTTTCTTTAGAAATGTAATTATAAATTTTTAGGGAGCATAGCCCCTTTGACCCCCTGGCTACGCCTATGCAGACAGTGTAGCAAGAGCTGTGGGATTGAACTATCAAAGTGGAAATTTTTGGTAAATGGAGATGATCTTGCAAAAAATGTGAAATTAATAGTTTTAGCGACATTGTGGTTTGGGAAGTTTATGACTTTTTACAGAAAATCGAACAATCACAACCTCAAAGTTTAGTCACAGCTTGTCTCATAAATCTGGTCAGTTGCAAAAATTTTCAGGGCAAAACAGCTCCCCACCCCTGAAAAAACTTTTTTAAAGGTCTAGTGATCACCCTGAAACGTTTGCGCGACGCAATTGAAAAAAGTGGTGAAAATACCTTAAACTTGAACGCAACAACAGAAAGCTATGCATGTTGAAGGAGACGCTTATTTATTAGTACCAAGTTTTAATTGAAGGGTACGAGCTCGCTTTCAGACAACCGCGCATCATCAAGGTTGACTTCAGCTTCACTGACATTGCAAATACAAATGGCAATCAGTTCAAATGCCAATTTTTGTCTTTTGTTGTCTTAAAAAAAGTTTTTTAAAGCCAATCTTGTCGTTTGATTTCAAAAACGGTTTCACAACAGGTCAAGAAAGTTTGCATAGCGAAGGTACAAAAACTTGTTGAGAAAAGACATGCACAATTGTACATGTTGAATTGGAAGAACTGTCACTTTGTGTACAAATCTAACCACGAAAATTCGTTGGTGATTTCTGTGATAAGCAGCGTGAACAACTATGTTTTATCGACTTCAGACTGCCAGGTAACGGTTATTGTGTAAGCCGGTCGTGATTATTTGCCTGCTTCAAAATTCTAAATTGGACAATCGGTAATTCTTGCTCAAGACATAACGAAGTTTTCTAGCTGCAGAAACGCAATAGCAACTTTAACTTTTGTAACTTTTAGCAACGTGTTTTGTTGGATTCAAGTTTTCTAAACAGTAGTAAATCAACAACAATCACATTTGTTTTCCGTTCAGGAATTAACAATCACGTGAGAACTGCTGCTCTCGTGGGATTGGCAGCCAGCGCTTACCTGACTTACCTAACATTCACCAAAGAAGACGAAATCAATGCTGCCCTTGGTAAATCTTTCTGATTTTTAGTTAGCACCTTTGTAACAGCCATACACGGTCAGCCTTTGAAAGTCCTTTTGTGCAGCCATCGGCACTAAATGATTATTGAAAGCCAGTAAAAGTGATTGCTTTACAAATTCAACTCTTGTACGGATGTCCGCTATTTTAAATGGTCCAAATCAGCACTAAATCTTAGGGTGTTTAGGTCTTTTCTGCTGTTTTCGTACCGTGGCTACTGGGTTGCTACAGGACCATTGTCAATATTTTAATAATTTGCATGAAAATTTGAGTTGATGCAGTCCTCCGCTGCGAAAGCTTTTTTCTTATGTATGTCATGGTAGCAGAACTGTCGCGAGAAAGTCGTCAATAGGGGGGCTTGACGTTTGTGCAGGGGGGCTTGACATTCCAATTTGACAACAACTCCACTGATTTATAATGTTTCATATTTTAATTTGGGGGGCTTGGAACTTACGGGATTGCATGGTAGGTAGCAGTGCTATTGTGTCGGACTGTCTACGGATAGGAGCATCCGTGGCGTTGGGAAGATCGAAAGTAGATGGAGACTAAAAGAAACGTTAGGCTTGGAGTGACGGCAAGCCCAAATCCCCTCTGGGTTTAAGCAGACCCTAAATTTTGCCGATTGCAATTCTTGCATACCAGCATTTTGAACTAGAAAAGTTTGTGGTTAACTTGTGATAAAACCCATACTATTTAAAGGTAAACAAATCATATCTTTTGTTCTTACGGAATAGTTGCACTCGGTCTTTTACTCGCAGGAACCGATTGGAACACTGGACTCGTCGGAACCGTGTTAGAGGCCGCAATTGGCACTCCTTTGGTCTACATTGTCCTTATGCCCACGGTTGCTCTTTGATGTTTGGCGTGCATTGTTTTTGGTTTAGAAATACAGTATAGAAAACTTTTAGCTTGAGCGTTGCTGTCCTGAATACACTGTCACCATTGCCGCAACGAAAATGTTATGTCATTAGCATTTCGCAAGCACGGCAACGGTGTGAAAGGTTTAGATTCAAGTTAGAACATCATGCAAGCCATGGCCAGCATCCCTTACAGAATGTTGCTCGCATGACTAGGCTCAGAGCCTTCCCTGTAGCGGTAATAACTAATCGATAGATACCGGGTGTCGGTTTCGTAGCGAAAATCGGTTACAGTTTCTTTCCTGTTCAAGAACTAAACGGTTCGGTTACCGGTAACCGAACTCCTTTGAACCGGTTCGGGTTGGAGCAGTGGCGTAACTATGCAAAACTGCGCCCATGGCAAAGTTTAAATGTGCGCCCTTCCTAATAATTTAAATATTAGATACAGACAGGTTTTGCGAAGTATAAACCATGAAGAAAATAAATATTTCAAAACAAAATATTTATGTTCATTTTTGTTTAAAACTTTTCAGCAAATAAAATATCAATTACCCGTAAATACCATAAACTTCCATGAAGAATATCAAATATATTAAAATAATAACGTTATCTTAATTGGTACATAGTGTTGGCTGACAGAATGGTATATTTTACAAAAAAATCAAACTACAAATTCTACAAATTTCTTTTAAAATGAAACACATTTAATTTGAATTGCAAAATAAATTATTCAATGCAAGTCAGGTATTACTTGTGTTCGAAAGACACAAGTCCATCGAAACCATAGGTGTAGGAGCAGGCAAATTTTCGGGGTGTGAAGGATTTTTGCCCGAATTTCCCCCAACTTGCATGAAAAGTTTCTGCGAGTTTTGCCTACAAATTGTCTCCCACAAAGATCAAGACCTTTTTTGGTGTGATCTCCAACAAAGGTCTTCACATGTGTTTTTGGCGCCTTTTTTTTAAGAAACAACGTTGGGTCCCATTTTTGCCCGGATTTTCAAGGATTTTGCCTAGATTTTCAAAATCCATTTTTGCCCGGATTTTCAAGGATTTTGCCTAGATTTTCAGGGATTTTTGACCAATCAAAATTTTTGCGGTTGCGCTTGCACACCCGCCACCTACACACTGATCGAAACATCAATATCAGCCTCTTCTTGCATAGGCGTAGCCAGGGGGGGGAAAAGAGGCCATGGTCCCCCCAAAATTTTAGAAAATATAGTCATTTTGTGCTTTGAGAGGCGTTTTTCGAAACAAAATAGTGTTATTCGCCTAAAATCAAATATTTGGCCCCCCAAATATTTGGGCTGGCTACGCCACTGTCTTCTTGTTTAGCTTTAATAACACAACATGCCAGTTAAAACAACACGTCCCGTTCTTTTATCGAAGCAAATTCGTCTATGATTTCACAAAAGTCAGTTTCTCTGTTTCGCTCATTATATAGTTGTCTGACTTATTGTCAGTCATTGAGGCTCGGAGGTATGCAAGGATCAGTTTCAGTTTACTGAAAGCTCGCTCCCAGCTTGAAATACAGATACTGCCATCGGCAGCATTGTTTGCAGAGCAGATTTATAAAGACCTTTTTAAACACCACATTAAACTATGAATCCAGTGGCGTAGCAAGCCCAAAACTTTGGGGGCGCCAATTTTTTTGTATTAGGCGAGCAACAGTACTATGTTTGAGATACGGCGGCTCAAGCACAAAATGATTACACATTCTANAAAATTGGGAGGGGACTGCGCCTATATGAATGCCAGGAGGTTTTCATGAGGCGATTATTTTAAGTTGCACGACTTGAAACTAGCATTTTGTGCAATCTAGAATCTTCCCGTATAATTGTTTGCCATCTATATCTGAACTGTACACAGCTTCTAAATTGTCATACCAGTAGATTTTAGTTTATCAGAGTTAGGATCGTAACAAAGGCCTTGACTCGAACATCCAACAGAAAGCCAAATTTGGACAGAAAAAGCTAGCTCCAAACAAGACTAACAAATCTCTTTCATGAGTTAACATTTTTTACTCAACTGGTAAGGTAGCAAAACTAACTGCTGATCTTTCGAGGGCCAATTACAGTTCTCTACCTCAGTCTGTGGACTAGCGCATCGTCTTTAGGCTATTATCGGGCACTAGGGGCCATCGAAGATGTTTCATGAAGTTGGAGTGGGCCGCAGAGGTTTAAGTAATTTATAAATCTGTAGGACCTTAACAGCAGTTATATTTGCGCAACAGTAAGATTCTCACAGCCACGGACTAAACTCGTCTCAACCAGATTTTCACTAATATCCTCTTGCCTGAAATTCAGCAGCACTTTTTTTCTTCTGACTTAGCCTTGCTTATAGCGTGAGAATGACGATCGACGAGGTCCAATAGGCTAGTGTTGCAGTTGACTGCATCACCTTGAACTACTGAGGCAAGCACAAGCGAAAGATGGCAATTCGGAGAATTAACTAACAGGAAAGCAACCAGCAGCAATACAGTTCCCTCACTGAGTTCACTCTACTACTACTAGGTTGCACTATCATTCTATAGGGATAAGAGAATTACGATAATCCGCTTGTGGTGACTATCACAGTGACTTGTTACTCGTGGGCACCATCTAGCGGTGACCATTTATTTACATGTGGCGCCATCTTCGGGCCGCCACACTAGATATGGCAAGCGAGGGAGTTTGTTCTGTCACAATGTCTGACCGTCGTGTTGTGTCACAATACCGCTGTTTTTTTAATAATATTTGATTGTGCTGGCGCAACATGCCCCGACTCAATGCATTAGATACCTGCTGTAGCGATGCAGTTAAATGTTTGCATGGGGCGCAAAATAGAGGTTCAAGAAACTGTAATGATAAATTTTAATTTTTGCGCTCCCGTCAAAATGGCGCCCATGGCGCAAGTCATGCTTGCCATACCCTAGATACGCCACTGGGTTGGAGAAACTCAAGGCACAACGCTTGTATGACTTCGCAATCTCGGTCTCGTGTTAAAAGCCAGCCATTTTCAATTCAGTGGAAACTGCGGCAAGAAATACGAGCATTGTAAGTTTTTTTGTGGCATCATTGTTCATAATTCAATAAAAACAAGTTTGTTATTTCTTGTTAAACGCGCGGTGGTCAGGCTTTGTGTAGGTCACTCCAAAATACGAATGAAGTTGAAGTTCTTGGTTGCTCGGATTTTATGTAAAAAGCTCCTTCACTGTTGTTTATGCTGTTTTGTTTTAAAAATATTTTGCAGTCCGTAAGGTCGACATTGCTTAAATTACGAGAATTCCATGTTAATCTGATGCACTATCTTCAACTCGGTGTATGAAGTTTTTTTCCAGCTGTAGATTTGTTTCCTGAACCTTCGCGTTCATCGTCATTTTACTGCAAATAACAATACCTTATATAGAAGTAAACTGATGTATGCTTAAAATGAAGTAGCAGGCAGCATTATAGCAAAATTAACACTGACTAGTTATAAGGTAGAACAACAGTCGCAGTTTGCCGCAATGGTCTCATTTTTATTGCAACGCTTTATGACCAGCTATTTTTTGCTTCATCCTATTAAACATTTCGAAAAACACAACCTTCGAAGGATGACAACCGCCATAATATAAAAGATTTTCCGAAGATGAGCGGTCTATTGCCGCGAACAACTCTCGCTTTTTGTAGAGCTTTACATCCTGATAAGTTTCACAAACGCGACAAAATATTTGTTGCAATGCGCGAAGGGGTCATCACTAATAGGTCAAAATTGCACCCTGCGTCTCGTCCACACGCGAATGCAACCCTCGCGTTCTTTAACACGTACAGCTTACCCTCGGACTGCTCCCTTGGAAGTGCTGAAGTATGGGAACGTACCCAAAAGACTGGACATTTTCAGTAAGTACACGAGTGTGCCAGAATGCTACGCAAGATATAGCGTGTCGTTTACGCGACCTTCGGGGCCGTACACAGAAAATCTTCAAGTCTGGTTGCGGGAACGCCGTTCCCGTTCCGCCACACCACTGACTGATGCCCACTTCATACCAAGAAACAGCTTTTGTAAAAAGTTTTATTGGCGTCTTGACAAGACAACGTTCACTTGCAAGAAAACTAGAAGCCGGTTGGCGCGACGCGTGCATGTGCGCCTCGAACGAAGTGTTAAACACCATATTCACCGTCAAAGATTGCAGCGTATGAAATCACTGACACCGGAGTTGATTCTTCCCGTTTTAAGTTTTTTTTGGCAACGTGGGCCTCAGTGACCAGGAGTCGGTCAAACCATACGCTTCGACGCATAAACAGACACGAACTTCGGCGAAGCATTTTTAGGGTCCCGATAGACATAACAGCGTTTTCACAAACAGGGAAAGCTCCGCTTTTTTAGTTTGGTGTAAACTTGGGTGGGAACCCAGAACTCGGCGCGGAAGTGACAAGGCTTTTATTCGTTGATCGAGGTGTTGAAGACTTCCAACGACATCAATTTCCGGTCTGCGTTCAGAACTCAGCTGCTTCTAGATCCGGAGCGGGATCTAAAAAACAAACAGACAAATGCATAACGTCAAATTTGTGCAGTTTTTTTCTGCATTGCAACCGAGCTAAAAGCGTAATGACTTGAGCGATCGGGTGGGTATGTGTTCAAATAACGATTCGGGAGGGGGGGTTTTCCTGGATTTAACACCGGTACAAGGTAAGTCCTGTATTAGTCACTTCACTTGGCACTTGGTTCAGATCTGGGCCGGGTACCCGTGGGTGCATCCAGCAGGACTTGCACCACCGATCTTTTCTGGGGTTGCGTGGTCTAATATAACAACGATCGTAGCTGAGATCTTTCGAGCAGTGGTTTGGCATTCAGGGCTTTACGAATTTCACAGCTGCGCGTTTTGTGTCACATCGTGAACTTCTCGCAAAATCTCTTCTCTGCCACTTGTTGAGATCTCACTGTGTTTGTCACTACCGAAGGTTATGATCGGAACAAAGACGACTTACAAAACTACAGCTTTGTAGCGGTATCAACTTCCCATGTTGTGACCACATCAGGCCCGCAACTGGAAAACTTTTCGCCCCTCCTGGAGAATTTGTTGGACATAGTTTAAAAAATTTGGGCCCCTCTCAGAAAACTCTTCGCCCTTCTTGGCGTCCCAAGCTGGTTACGGGCCTGGACCACACACAGATAAAGCTCACGCAGAACTGCGTTTACTTTGCTAATCTATGTATCAATCTGCCTGTTCCACCATCCGTCACTCGTGAATACCACCCCAAGGTACAATGTATCCCACTGAATGAGAATTTTATAGAATTGCAATGAGCGTATTTTACACGCCACTGGTCATAGACACGCATTTTTGTGGGTATCGCAAAGATGTTGCGTGATGCCCACCACAGCCCCGACCCGCGGAAGACTCGATTTTCAATCTCCTAAATCAACGACCCAGGGCTCGATCAACAAACGCAGTGACAATCGTGAGATGCCACAAACGACCCTTTTTTCTGAAGTACTTGAAATGAATATGACGTGTGCGACTCCGCCACCCGCTGGAAAGCCTTGGTGTTGTTGATAAGGGCATTTGAAAGTCTGACGCTGGTTTTTGCGGTCATACCTAGACCGATTTTTTTAAATGACCGAAAAAAATTAAGTCAATTCTGTCATAATGTCCGAAAAGGTACATTAGTGAAATTTCGGCGAGTCTNAATNCTACTNCGCAGGGTTTTTGTAANGCGTTTGAGGGACCCNATNCGGGTCCCTAGAATCAGAGAAAATTATCATCGGGTTCCAAAAATCAGAGAAAATCGGGTCCCTNCACATCCATACCGGGNACCTAACATTTTCCTTAAAAAAAACCTGCTACTACGGGAAAATGANGGAAATGTCTCAGCGAAAAAAATANAGATCTGACGTCAGCGCAAAATGAACGCTTAATCTTTNAGCTACGAACCTTTTGGTGCGCGCACCGCAAGTTGAAAGAACAGGCCCCGTTCACGGCCANTGAGCATTAATGNTCGTGTACCCAGANCGAAACATAAAATTCGGTGTATANAAAAATTTATATCTGNATACAGACATNATACTGAAGCAGCACGATGAAAAATAACTTGTAGAAAAACATTAGTTCACCTAACAACAGCCTTATTTAGGGCATATAACAATCATTTGCCAGAACCACTTGCATTTTTCCATTGCGATCGACACTAATCCATTATGCGACAATTTTGAAACTTCTCGTTCTCTGCGCATTTAACAGCTTTTCCGAAATCACTTTAGGGTTGTGAACAATTTANNCAACTGACTGCGTTTGCACAGGCAGTCCAGCTATCGCACAAACTAACACGCCCCTGCTGGAACTCAGTTTAACANTTCATAGTGCGGAGGGATCGTTCTCNTTTAGTACAATGGCCGGGCGAGTGCCTGCGCGTAAGNACCTTCCGGGCTTTTTAACACCGCTGCCACCTTACGCAAAAAAGGAAGCCCTGCTACATTCTTTAAAACTTTCCCAAAAAGCTGAATGGCCGGAAGGGCAAGTGTAAACGCAATCAACACCTCCGAGAAGCAGACCTTTCCACGTATTCTGCTTGGGGCGAACCGCTTTGTCTCACTGGTGTTCTTCTGGGCGACGGACTGCGGTAATGTCGTTCCCTTTCGCGCGAGTAGGACTTCTCGCGTCTGGTTCTCTCATACGAACGAGATCTGGATCGTCTGGAAAAGAACGTAACTCTTTCATTGCCACAACCTGTAAGGGAGGCGTGCTGCTGGATTTCCAACAAGTTTTACCACTTCATCAGCGGGTAGCTTCGTTTTGGTGCCACTGCTATTGACAAAACAATGTGATATTTTTCTTATTTGTAAGGGTTGGGCCTGCAAGAGCCCTACCAGCACTACTAGCGTGGATTTGGAAGATTCTTCAGCCAAGAGCACAACTCGACAGTTCTTAAAGTAGCATGGAATGACACTAAGAATCAGTTCTTTACAAACTGCGTCCAACCACTGCTTGTTTACTGAACAGAACAATGTTGGAAAGTAAAACTCGAACAGTGGTTCGGCTAGGTTGTTTGTCGATTAACAGGGAAAAATTCGTTTACCCCAAGGAAGTAATGTTTTTCCCGAAGTACAGAAAAGCTCGGATTGGTTTGAAAAGCTCGGTACATACAAACGTAATAATAATTTCTGGTCTAGGACATACGCTCACCAAGTACAAAAGTAATTTTGCGGCAGATGTGCAACTGTCCAGAAATTGCAACTGTGCAGTCACACCGCGACGAGTGTGACGTATAAACGATCGATGCAACATTTCACTGCGAATCGCGACGGTCAGCGCAATATTACACGATTAAGTGCGAACAGCGCAGCGCTATCTTTCATGGCAAGGAGTGATGTAAATAAAAAAGACATAACAAGCCACGAGAGATGTTTTTAACTGCACAAACAAAACAACCCCAACTCAATTTTGACCAAGACTCCAAACCACCGTTTTCGTGTGCTCTAAAATTTCTAGGTTCTAAGAACTCAGGCCCGTCGCCAGGATTTCGCAGCAGGGGGTGCTGAAGACCAAAAGGGGGGCGCATTTTTAAAAACAATATTAGATGTATGCAGCAACCGGGGGGCCAAACATGAAATGGGGGTCACAGATTTAAAATGGGGGGCCGGGCACCACTGCCCCCCCGATGGCGACGCCCTGTACGAACTTCGTGTCGATGCCATAAGAAAACGTCTATTTGACAATCTGCAGCGAATACACGACATCGGTTGCCCACGACACATTGAAAACATAACCATAACCTGCCATTCCAAACGTATCTGATTTCTAGCCGGGCAAACGCAGCACGAAACTCGTATCTCTGAAGCGAATAACGGGAAAACAACAACGTCGCGCTCTTGCACCTTGCATTTCCTCTTTCTTTTTCGTAGTACCCATTTTCCGGCGAACGTCTTCGGTACTCTTCTCGCACCCTTGGTGCGTACTCTCGATCCCGGGAGCGACTGCGGCTGG
>JGI24021J15306_10004388_pt1 | contig 16377 bp, 11 predicted proteins | sample Ectturendosymbi1_FD_15306 | JGI IMG/M metagenome (IMG submission 15306) | reverse complement strand
CTTGAACATGGTGTAAGGTAACTTCAGCTATTCATTAGATGGAGTTGCGCATAATTATCTGAGACGCCTTATTTAAGTTTAAGAGTTGTATTTTTTGCGGGAAATTTACGGACATGATGGCCCACTATAAAGTTGCAGAAAATGTGGAAGGAACAATACTACTACGCGCAGCATAACCATCATCTGGCCTTATTTACTTCAAAGGATGAAACACTCATGCATTTGGGTCTTCTGCTTTCTGCAGCGCTGACATTTATTCACGACACAGCGTAAACGAAGTAACGATCTTCAGAAATAAATTCCAGCGATTTGTTCATGCAGCACTTCGCAAACTTTCATTTTGGACGAAGAAATAGTTATGGGTGCATGATGTCTTTCAATCACGACATTAGAAGTTTGAGCAGACAAAATATTATGTTTAAAGATAGCTTTTAATGGTGTTGCTTGAGAAAAACTGGTGAAACGTTATCTTATCACTGATAGCACTGCGTTTCCAGAAATGCCACAGGAAACGTCCAAAGCGACTTTATTAGATAATGAACATTAAAGGATAATTTTATTTGGTCATGCTCCTGGCACAAACTACAGTTATGAACAACAACGCAATCAACGTTTTTTTTTTATTCGATTTTTAAAGAAAATCTGGTGTTTTGAAAATTTCGTAAAACTAGTCTCAAACGCATGAAGAAGCGCGATTACCACCATGAGACATTGCGCAAAGCAGTTAATTACCCAGGGGGAGAAAACTGGGGAAACTTTCCCCCTAACAAACGTGGCACCGCTTGAAATGCCACTTCTACAAAATTGGATGATCTTTTTCGCTTTTTGCTGTTCATTTAGATATCTCCTCATTTTATAGCCTTCGTTTTCGACTGGTTCCCAAAGAAACAGGCCAAGATCTACGACGGACAAGAAAATTACAACACCTGCATACACGTCTCGCGTGTTTCAATCTTGGTTAAGTAACATGACCTTTATGAAAAGACATTGTTGTGACTATTCGTTTTATTTCGTGAAAGTAAAATCTCATTCTCGCACACTAGCAACGGTCCAAATTTAATATCGTATGTATACAGCATTGCGCTTGGAACGCTTGAAACACTTTACTGTGTGTCTACATGGTTGCGCAATTGCTTTCGCACTAAAACAAACATTTGCTCAGTGTGCATTTTTCTCCAGAGGTAACACTGGTCCAGACTTTCAATATTTCCGAAAACCTGCACTTTGTTGCGAACTCCACCCTAACTCGGAAAAACAGGGAGCTACGAAATGCTGCTGAAAATGATTTTAGAGACACAGGAATAAAAATGACAGGCGAACGCGAACGTCACTCCTGAGCGGTAATTGGGACAGACCCCTTTCGACACGTGTTTATTAGGAACAAGTTTGATGGTTGAGTGGAGGACCTCAAGGTACTCTCAACCAGGGGTGCACAACCTGCGGTGGTACGGACGCATGCGGCCTTCGATGAAAATTTATGCGTCCGCGCACGTGCATTTTAAAACATATGTCATGGCGGCTGTGCATTGCCATGTATAGGAAACTCTTTGTCTACGGCAGGGTGGCCAAACTTTTGCACGCCAATTTTTCCAAACGTGAGTAGAGATGCGCCATACCGTTGGACATTTCTTGTAACAATGTTACTTCACATCATTAGTGATTTACCAGGTTATATAATCAAATACAAATGGAATATCGGTAAAGCAGCAAATAAACTTCAAATTTACTTACTTTTTAATGAGGTTTCAAACATTTCACCAGTATTTCAATGTTTGCTGGTAAATTGGTTACTAAGAGCGGCAGAAAATTCTTCAATTTTGAATCAGTCAGGCGCGACCTCGTTTTTCTTTGAATCAATTTCATGGACGAAAATGCTTATTTGTATGTGTACGTTGTTTCGAAACGACATACATACACCTGAGCGAATTTTCTTAGTTTTAGGAAATTTTTACATGGTAAGGATCGCCAGAAATTAATTCCGTCGTAAGCACCAGGGACTGAAAAAAGCGCGTCAAATTTTGTTTTCAAAATGAAATTTGACTTGAAGTCAAGATGTTCCATTTACATGTTACTTGGCATTTTCATTACCTTTCTTTCACTAAGTGAGAATGGGTTCATAAATACCAAAACGCAGTTTTTTTCTTTAGCAAAATCACAAAAGCGATTTTCAAATGAGTCCCGCAATAACTTGATCTTTATAGTGCATTTTCTCATATTGCCATTATTATTCAATCTGCTCTTTTAAAGACGGAGACTAGCTGATACCATCATTTTCTAACGGCGAAATGAATAGTTTTAATCCCATCTTGAAAGTTTGTTTAAAGGTGATAACAGGCATCTCATAGGGGATTTTTGAGAAAAAAAACTATAAAAACATTGGAAAGGCTTACCATCTTACCTTATTACGATTACAGGTATGCAATGCGCCACTTCAAATCATCCAATGCGCAAATTCGGCGCATGCGCCATAGGTAAGCCACCCCTGGTCTATTGTGTATGAGGGTACTTGGTAGAACGACGGCCACACAGACGTGTGGAAGCAGGCTATCGGCTTAGTGTGTGGAAGCAGAAGCAATACAAACAATAAAAATATCTTGAACTCACCGGTGGCCGTACTTGATAAAAATAAACGTAATGTGGCAGGCAACAGCGAAACGGTTGTGCGCCTCTGCTCTCAATACATGCAGCCGATGATCCTCAAGCACCACACTTGGCCTTCACCAAAGTAACATCCGCTAGATCAGTGTTTTTCAAACTTTTCCACCTCGCGGACCCCAAGTCATATATTAGTTTTTTTTCGGACCCCCGAATACTCTAAACAATGAATAAAACAATAGACGATCCGCACATGAACGAAATATGCAAGTCTTTTATTCACGTCAGTGCACGTGCAAAGTTTTAGCAGAAAATTCCGTGGACTGTGTGGACTTTTTCATCATAAAGGCAGTACTGGAATTACCTATACTTACGCTTAGAGGTGCGTATCAGACTGCAGTTATGATGCGATTAAGCTGAATAATGGCCGAAATGGCAAATGGGTAGATAAAAACTAGCGGATTTTCTTGATTAGGTTTTGGTTTACAGGCCCCCTGAAACGGCACGTTCATGGACCCTTAATCGATTCACGGGTCCCAGGTTAAGAACCCCAGCTCAAAGATGAACCTTTAATTGTCCACAGAACATCCCAAACGCGAGCGCGTAATTTCAACCACTGGAAAACGTTATCAGACATTAATTTATTCCTGCTCTTGTAGAACGTGATTTAAATAATGATGTAAGACAGCTGAAGGCTTTCCTCTTAGGGATGATGGGCTAGATCAGTGTTTCTCAAACTTTTTTTATTGCATCCCCACTTTTCACTCTCGATACGTCGTTTTCGCTTCCAAAGCCTGATGAAGCAAACACAAGGTAGTAAATTTAAAGAATGTTATTTAAAGAAAGTATTAAATAGCTGAACTAAGCAATTGCAATGCGACGCTAATATTACGTTCAGAATTATTGTGAAAATAATCCACACTGTAGCCGGGCACATAGACGATCCAGAGTAAAAATTTAACGGATAAATTGCTTTAGCAACAGCCCCCAATGATTATCATACTGTAGTAAATTAAATATTTACAAGAAACTAACAAGTCATAATATCAGGCTACTGAAGTTAACTCAATGATTGATTAGTAGTTGAGCATTTGGCCCCTTTGTGTTGTTTTGCCCTCCTTTGGCCCCCTTGTCCCTCAACATCGCCCCTAAGGGGACGATTACGCCCATTTAAGAACCACTGGGTTAGGTCTATAAGAAACCGCAGACATACGCGTAGAACATGTGAACTCTGTAACCTGAGCACTGCAAAGCTTGCAGACCACATTTAAAATCAAAAAATTGAATATAACATAATGGACTATCAACATAAAAAAGTCATCAAAAGCAGAAGAAGACAAAGGGAAGGAAACAAAATTCTGCTTACGTTCTGATAAACTACTCGAAAAACTAAACCTACACGCACAACAACACGCAAAATAAGCCATGGATAAAGGAGCATTCTTACTGCTCTCAGTAGTGCCAATCAGAGCAATTGGATGAACAAGAATTTAGGTATGCCATCGGCATCAACCATAGGGCTGATAGATAGGTGGTAATGCTGCTTACTGTACATGCAATGACAAAAAGAGAGAACCTGAGTCACAGATTATAAGAGAGTTCTATCGAGATCGTCAGGTAGAACCAACGCTTCTCCCAATGTTGAACCAAAAGTTTGAAAGAAAGGGCAATGTTACTGTTCCTTTCACAAGTCTACCAACAGCATGAAAAAGACAAGAAAGATCGATGCAATCAAAGAGCCATTGACATTAAAAAATCATCATCTGATCCCCTTGTACACAAAACAAGTGGTGGATTAGCCCCAGAATACGCAAAGATCAACACAAGACTGGCAGAAATGATAGCGAAAAAGCAAAAGGAGCCATATGCCTCTGTTATGAACTACGTTAGAACAAAGCTCAGATTCAAACTGCAAAGCAGCACCTTTTCTGCAATACGAGGTTTTCAAGGCAAATAGAGTGATGCAAGCCTCCAAGATCTCTCGTGGTCATTTAATGCAGTCTAATTCATAGGCAAACAATTCTTGAGAACTAAGCTATAGCTACGTGTGACAATTTCATAGCCCAATTCATTGTGAGTAGATGCAAATTAATGATAATATGAATGACTTGTTTTTATTCGTTTATTTAAGTCAGTTAAAAGCAGTGAGCACACACTTCTGACGTGGCCAATTATATACCCCTCATTAATCACTAATTTTTGTTTTACGTGTACCCTCTAATTTCTTGGATTTTATTCTTGTAAGTTTTACAATAGCTACTTCATAGCCACATTTTCTGATACCTTTGATTGACCAGCTAATATAAACACAACTTGTGCCTCTCCATCTTCCTCCAGGTCAGTTGCATCGTCTGCTGTCTCTATGGGTAACTGAGGTACTTCATCATGTTTATGTACACTGTACAAAAATGTATTTGCCATGAGTCATGAATTTCTGATGCCGTTGTCCTCATTGGCTTTCACTTCCTAACCTGCATTGCCACTCACTTCTCTCACCAATGTGCGTGCCTCAATCCTTCATCTGTATATATCTCACCTCTTCATTTGTTGAATGCCCTCAATTTTCTTCTTTGTATCGCGCTTTGAATTTTTATTGTTTGCCGTGTACCTATCATATACTGTATGTTCATCTTTATTTATCCATGTAACCAGTGCCGGATTAACAATAGTAGCAAATGTAGCAATTGCTACGGGGCCCCGCGCTTTGGGGGCCCCGCGGTCTTCTGTAATAAATCTTATTTATGACATTATATACAAGATTATTTTCTGTCTCAGAAGCCAGTATTTTGCTAAATTTGCCGTAAGTAGTAAGCGAGATTTTCAATTGAATGCTGTCTGTGTGCAGAAATTCTTGTTTGATTCTTTTTGTAGAGTTAGTTACGTAACAAAACGTATGAGATTGCGGTCAGCACTGTCGCCATTTTAGCTGATTTGCTGCTAAATCTAGCAGGATTTTATCACTGATAGCTGTAAAATTTTCAATCTTGCAGTTTGCCGATTTCTGGCAGGATTTTACCAACCGTTGGGCAGGCTTAGCAGGTAACAAATTCCTGACAAAAAAACTGTTTCAACAGTTTTTCAAGATGAAAACTTTTACACCTTCATCAAAAAATATACTGTACTTTTCTTTATGACGTTTTTAATTGGATAACACCAGGACAAAGCACAACCAGCTGCCTGAAATTATTTGGAATTTTTGTTATGATGCAACGAAGCTGCTTCAAGCAGATAATTGTATCATAATAACAAGTAATTAGATGGCTTGGTGAAGCCTAAATGATTTGCTTGTGAGCTTAGTGAGCGCATTAGGTTAAAAGACAACACTGGTAGAATATGTTTTTATCCCACGGCACATATTTCCAAGTGGTTCAGTTATGCTAATAAGTAGTAATGTCCGGTAAAAACTTCCTAGTAAACCAAAGCTGCCAAAAGTTTCGACATATGTGGTTGCAAGATTCAAAACCTAAAAGTTGGCTCAGTACCTACTTCCTATCCTTCTGATCCAAGAAAAGCCTTTTGCGAAGTTTGCAATCATAGCGAAACATTTTGAGCTTAACAGACATTACTGGGAGAAAAAGCACTCAGACAAGACTAAAGAACTTTTTGCATGCTCCCTAATGTAACACAAAGTTTTAAGTTGCAAAGACCAGACTTGGAAAGATGTAGATCTGAAGGCGAAGCTATGCTCAGATTGAAGGCGAAGTTATGCTCAGATTTGGCGAAGATATAGGACTGAAGGCGAAACTATGCTCAATTGTTTATCGCTGAGCGTTGTTCTACTGCAGGGGTCGGCAACCTTTCCCTAGTCGCGGGTCAAATACATACTCTGCAAGATATGGCAGGCCGTACTAATTTTCCACCAACAATTCCGTTCCCTTTGCTGTTTATGATGTTGTTACAACTTGGGTTTATGATGTTGTTACAACTTTATGGATTTATAATCAGGTTAACTCCTGATTTTCACAGTTCATGAAGAAAACGGAAAATACGACATCCAGTACATGCATAGCACTGTGCCGTTTCTGATAAGTCGTTCCGCATAAGTATGCAATACAAGAAGTTGCAAGGAGGGCAGATTCATAAAGTATACTACCACTAGGCGGGCCATAGAGTTACTACAATTTGTAGAGTGTCTGCAGGCCGGATGCGGCCCGCTACTGTATGAAAACATGCCACCATATGAAAAAGATCATCAAGAACTGTGTCATACAAAAAACGAAGTATGCTGCAGTTACGTTGCTCAAAATGTTTACTGAAATAAATTTGTGGGCCGAAAAGTGTGTTGGCCAAGACCGGCATTTTCAGCCCATGCTCATTGAAGGTGAGGGCAAGACGAAAAGTTAATATATTGTATAACTTTATAGGTTTCAATTTATCATCATAAAAATAACATATTTTTAACAGAATTTCACTGCTTTTAGCAAATTTTAGCTGAAAATTTGTGACAAGACTTTTAGCAGAATCTAACAGTTTATTGTGACACAATTTAGCAGATTTAGTTCACAACCATCTGGCAACACTGGCGGTCAGCACGATACACTCAGACTGTTATGTCACGATGCGAACAAGAGAGAGCATGAAGAGAGTAAAGCTAGTAACACGGATGCCTTGCCCACACACTATGATTTAGCAGGTGTTGAGGTCTTTTTTTAACTTGGGGGGTCCCGTGCTCTTGAAATTCTACAGGCCCCGCGCTACCTTAATCCGGCACTGCATGTAACACTCCCATTGTCGACATCTAGGTAGTGTCCAGCACCAGCATTATACACAGCTCTTCCGAGCAAAAGTAAGAGATGAGAATCAAAGGCAGCGGTGATCTTGTTAAAAGGACTATCCAATGCGCACAGATCCGCGGTACCTGTATAGCTGCTCGACATATGTTTATGCAACAGCCACGGTGGCTCTCTCAACGAGTTTCATCCATGTGCTGAGTCTCATTGTCTCAATACCCTGTTTCATGTTAGGCCATCGCACGTCAAGCGTTAAATAGTTTACAAAACGTTTCTGCCAAAAGTCTAGGCAAGCAAGCAAGCCAAATGGTTTCTCAGTGTCATGATCAACCGACAAAGGAAAATTGCCCTTTTGCAAAAACTGCGTTCTCCTACCTGCTGTCAATATTACACTCACGTGCATTATTATCAACACAGCGCGTTGTTCATGGCAAATCCATATCGATTTCGTCGCCGGAACGACAATGCATATATTTTCTGCTGCTCTCTGGTCCTTCTCCATGAACTTCCCTTGGGCATACGCTTTCGACGTCGACTATAATACCGAAGATGTCGAGCGTAAAAATATTTCAGGCAAAGTGACCACCGTGTCACTTCTACAGTACTTTCATTTACCTGTGTGTTACGTAAAACTAATGTATCATCGATTCGTCAAGCGGCGAGCGATGTAAGCCAGACAATACAGGACCATGCACAACAAAAGTTAACTCCTAAACGCGAGTATAGTCATGCGCACAGTTTCTTATCTGTCGCCTCATAGACGCCTCCAAGCTTTTGAGTCTTGTCGGCAGTTCTGGCGTTGCGTCACCGCCAGCCATATCGCAACGATAATGCGGCCAAATGTGGGGCAGCTTTATAGTAAAACAGTGCGTTTCTCCTTCCGAATGCTTGAGTGAAATGCCGTTGCAGTAAGTAGCATTGTCGATGATACGCGTTTGATAAATCAATGCGTTCGAAAAGGTGCGGCATAAAAATTCCATGAAAAAAGTGGCGAATTAAAAGGCACAACACAGCCAGTAAGTTGGTTATTCGTGCAACAATTCCTCAAAAATGGGGTATCAGGACAAAGCCTTTGTTTGAAGTATAGGCTCTTCTCAACAGGGCTGCAGACTCTCCAGCAAAATTAATCTGTTTTCAAGCCACTGACCACCGCGGACTTTTCTGGGGAACAAAACGTATCATTTAACGTGCAAACAATTTTTCAGTTGTGGGCAACTCTTTCAAGTTGAAACATACTTTTGTTAAATTTTGATGTAGGTGGCATAGCGTGCTAAGAAATTATGGAATAGATCCAAGAAAATGCCAACAAAACGTGAATAGCAGTGATGCTCTCCAGGACCTTAACTAAGGGGGGAGCAGGGGACTTCGCCCCCTGCAAATATGCGTTGGACATAGTTTAAAAATTTGGGCCCCTCTCAGAAACTCTTCGCCCCGCCGAGTGTCCCAAGCTGGTTACGGGCCTGATGCTCTCTTTTTTCTCAACGGCTCAATTTTTCATTAAAGTTGGTAATTTTTTAAATCCACATTCTGCGCCATGCTCTAAAGTCTAAACATAACTCGCGATGCACGCACTTTTGGAAAATTGTGGTAAGCAGTCCTTTTTCTGAATATATCTGCCTTGTAACTGGTGAACCAAACACTGAAGGTGCTTTAATATGAAAAATACCTAAAACGTTTACCGCATCTTTATATTCTAAATTTTTCCTATTTCAGTGTGGGCTTACACCAAAGACCTATGATCTCAAAGCAGGTAAAAAGAAACAACTTGGATTGAGTTTGTGCAACTTTTAAATTTAGCGAATTCTTTGTAAAAGCTATAAAAATGAAAGTATGTGTTTTGTCCTTCACTTAGCTCTTTTCCTTCAAGAAATAAAAAACCGTACGAAAATGGGCTTCCTTTAAAATCAGTTTTCTGCCACCACACACATTGTGGGAATCAAAGATCTTATCATTTATCTAAACAAATACCGGAGATATTATTATTACACCCACTGGGGTGCATCAGTTTTTGTTTAACAACAACAACAACATGTCAACAAGGCACCAAGTACCTTCTTTTGTAAGTTTGAGTTGATGCAAAATACCAATCTCTTTCTGTTTAATTTCGTTACGAGACTCTAGTGAGTGCACTTAAGATAAGAGCATTTGCAACCAGTTTATGGCTTGGAACTATTTTTTCACCTGCCCCTACTGCATTAATTCCCCTTCCTGTAAAGTTTTTTGTCACATAGAAGATTAGTAATTCGATTATTAGTCGCAATCTGACGCAACTACAAACATTGAAATATGCATGTTTAGGTCAGCTTAGTTGTTCATTCAAAAAACTGGTTCACCGCGCCTTCATAAGACTATTCTGCGTTTTACGCAAGATTATTTTAATGTTTTTGATCAGATATGTTGCATATAACGTATCTCTCAAGAAAAAAATTTTTGTCGTCCCATTGCTTGTTTGTATTGCGATCCAAGATTGACAAGAGACTCGCAATGTCTTTGCTCCACTGAAAAAATGGAAAAAAATTAAATCGACTTACTTTGCCATCCTCTTGAACAATACGGACATTGACGACTGGCTGACCATGTATATTTCAACAATAGCCGCAAGCATTTCGCCTATCATCCAAGAATGCTTGGCTGCAGGAAAGGAAGAGCTTTCAATCGATGCTGTATATTTTCATCTAAACGCAAGTCAAATCCCTTTTCATTCCAGCACAAAGGAACTATGGCGGTGGCGGTGAAAGGCGCCGTCCCCACTACCACCGTCATAAAGCGCAACGGGAGAGACTCACACACGAGGCAAGTTAATGAAGCTCCCCGCAGTGCTGGCATTGGAGAAAGTGAGTCAGTGCGGTCATGTGGAGGACGTTGTTCTTGATGACAAAGTCCAGCTGCGCTGCAGTAATTTCGGATCTAGGTTGAAAGATGAAAAATGGAGTCATTTTTCATTTCCAACTAGAAGAGAAAAAGGCTGCGCTGACAGAGGTTTACAGTGACATCATCTACTGCTGTGGTTCGTCTCACCTAACCTTTAAGCGGGTATCAGCAACTCACTGCTCGAAATCATCCTCTTTCAATTGAAACGTCGGCAGAACAAATCAAAACGTGTGCAGAACTCCTATTTTCGCTTAGCATTGTAGCACTTCTTGTGGATGAGCGTTGACTGTTCAAGTAAGAGGCACATTCCAAGTTTCGACCTGACGCCATTTACCGCAGATCAGAGTCTACAAAGAAACGCAATTAATTTTTGTTGATATTTGCTCTGCAGCAAAAGCTTCGTTGGTTCGCTTCGCAGCATGACTACGACAGCTGAGCTGCCCATTGGTATTCATTTTTCTTGCTTGATATAATCGTTCAAATGGTAGGATTCTGTGAATTGAAACAAGAACAAAACTTCCCGTGAAAGGATAATACCTTTTAATAACTGTCTAGTTTACGCATATAAGCTTCACGACGTGGTTGACGCTGATGCATGTACGTGCAAACAAGAAAATACTACGTTTTGTCTCACAAGGTCAGCAACAGAAACAGGAGAAACGTTTTTTCAAAACTGTTTAAGTGCACTACGCTTTAAAAAAGTACTTGGTCGCCATTTCTATGTGAGCGCAGTGGCGTAGAGAGGCTAAGTGCCGCCCGGGGCCGACCATGAAAGTGCCGCCCTTTCCATCCCTCAAATTTGCTTACAAAAATTTGAAATGAAAGAATATCATATTTCGTGCTTATTTAAAGATATAAGGATTAATAAAGCATCTTAAATCACAATCAAACACTTACAAACTGAAACGGGTCTTGTTTTTCATTGTCGGTTATGAGTCCTGCTTTTTCTGCTTGTCGCAATCTTTCTCATCATTAATTTTTCAATTTTTTGCTTTCTTTACATATGGATATACGAACCCAACATGTTTCGTCAAATTTTCTTCCCTATTGGTTTTTAATCTCCGTTGAGCCCACCGCATGGCCTTTTAATAGTTTACTCATTGCAGGGGATCAAACGAAAAAATTAAGGGATGTGATGCCGGTATACCTACTTTGCAGATGTATACATTTCTATATGTTAACATTTCGTGTACTACTCCCGTCTAAAACTAAAAAATGCATATATACTGCATATAGCACGCTATAGTAATAAATTTGATAATATGATCTCAGTGATGTGAAGAACGTTTCATTGTTTACTTCGCGTTTCAGTAGTGGTTTGTTTCTCTGAGAATGTATAAAAGGCTTCAAACGTTAACTCTGTCGGCACTTGCACGGGGCTCTCTAAAGGTGCGGGAACCTATTTTGAAAAAGTATCTTAAACAGGTTTAAAACCGGGTATGGTTGAGAAGCGCTGGCTTACAGTCTTCATCGTGACTTGCGCACTTGGTCTAGCTGTTGATTGGACCTCTTCCAAGTACACGTACATAGCGTCATTCCTCGCCTTTGTTCGTTACCAACAGAACCATGACCAGAAGGTCTTAAATTGGGGGACTTACGTTTGTTCAGGGGGAATTGATATTCTCAAATCCACTGATTTATAGTGTTTCACATTTCACATTGGGGGCTTGGAGCTTTGTTTGGGGGGCTAAGCCCACCAAAGACCCCCGTAGCGACGTGACTGGTTACCAACAGACGTCTATTTCGAAAATTGTATTACCAAACCATGCCAGGTGAGACACAGGCCTTTTGGATGCTCAGCAGTGATTACAAAGTCTTACGTTCGACTGTAATTGCGTTGAGCAACTTTATTCAGTACAGTCATTGCGAAGTTGTACAATCGTTTCTATTAACGCCCTTTTTAACAAAAGCCTTCACCACAATCGTATTTAAGCATATCGTTTACCCTTGCGTTAGGTATTCAGACAAAGGTTCTTGCCTCAAATTCATCAAAATAAGAGCAACACTTTTTCTCAGCGTTTTTGTTGAAAGGAATTTTTCTTTGACTGCAAATGTTGAGCATACCGTTGAACAAAGACTTAAATCTCACACTGCCCATGGGCTCGCTCTGATTCACTCTACTTGCAGTTCAAACTGACAATTTGCACTCAAAGTTACCCACGCAACCACACCATCCGCACAACCCCGACACAATATGTTTTCCGACACCATTTCATTTTCCGACACCATTATGTCATGCAAAAAAACAGCCTTTTTACTAAAATTGAGCAACGTTGCCTTTGCAGAGTTCTTCACCTCAACCGCCAAAATGCAATGTTGATAACTGATAAGTCCACCTAATGTCTAGTTTACAGCTTAAGGCACTTATTGAAAATATCCCACTGAACATTAAAAATGGCATGAGATGTGCCAAGAAATTTTTCTTTATAATTTTGGCAACGGCAATCAGCGGCATGCCAACGCCTGAAATATGCTTCTTACCAGGGCAGCTGAGGTGAATGCTTTTGCCCAAGAAGAGTTGCGCTGATTCACTCAGTGTCGGTGAATCGAAAATCTAACCTTCCAATTGCGAGGCGGTCGCTCTATCACTGAATTAAGGCCGCCCCAGCGATATCTTCGCCGCCAATGCCTAGTTGTCAAGTAGAGGTGGCACCGTCCAAAATTTTTCAGGCCCGGACCGCCTATAGCCAGCAACATTCAGCCCATTAACTGCCCGTGGACCGACGACATATATTATTTACCAAACCGGCCTGCACATGGCCTGCTAAACAATCAGCAGTCTTGTCTATTTTGTCTCCCGAGGCAAAATATCTACAAGGGCTATTTTGCCTTCGGAGGCAAAATATCTGCTGAGACTCAGACTATTTTGCCTTTTGTGGAACATGATTGGTTGAAGTGGACATGTCATGTGACAAACACAATAAACAAAGTTACATGCTTGGATTAGTGTGTAAGCCTGAAACCCTAAACCCAAAACCCCAAACATAAAAACCCGAAACCTAAACTTAAAACCCTAAACCTAAAACCCTAACCATAAAACCTTAACCTAAATCCCTAAACCTAAAACAAAACCTTCAACCAGCCCTGTCACCAGGAGATAGCTTTTTTGCGCTTAGTCCCCCGAAAGAAAACTCCAAGCCCCAACAACCTGAAATATGAAAGCTATACTGTATAAATCAGTGGATTTTTTGTCAATTTTAGAATGTCAAGACCCCGCGCAAAAGTAAAGCCCTCCTATTGAAGACTTTCCGGAGGCCGTTCTGCTCTCAACCTAAAACTCTCGTCCCACTAGCCTAAACCTGAACCCTCACCATAAAACTTTCAATCTTTAGCCTAAACCTAAATCCCTAAACCTTAAGCCCTAAACCTAAAACTCTAAACGTAAAACCCCGCAACCATACTTGTAAAGCGAGTGTAATGTGGTGCATATATCAAAGACACCTATGGTACGATAGGTCATCAAAATGTTGCATAACACGTTCCCTCCAGAAGCCACTCAGCACCAAAATCGTTGACTGCTACGCTCATGCAAGAAGTTATCACCATTCACGAAAAGTTTCTTAAAGTGTACCTGCCAGTCGCGCCTGACGGAATGCTCTCATGTGGGGAAAGCAAATTTGCCTTAAAATACAGCAACGGCAAAGGAATGCCAAGTGGTTTCAGTCACTTTTATTGCCACCCAGTCGTTCTTTCAACTCAAAATAATCTTAAAGTTTTTTTCAACATTAGTGAGCGGCTCGGTGAAGTCCAACCGCTAAAATATCGTCAGCGGTCCACTCGTTCAACCTAAGCGGCCCGCCCAAAAACCGGACCATTAGCGGCCCGTGCCATCTCTATTGTCAAGTGCTGTTATGTGCCGTTGGGTTATTTCTGAAGAACCAACTAAAGGATAAAAATGATTTACCTAGCCTTGACTATATACCGTGATTTCATCCAAAGCCTTTTTATCAGATTTTGAGAGGAGGGGCACGTATAAACCGTAAACAACTGGAGCCCTAATGTTTGCTAGTCTGCCGCCGAATGTCATCTCTTTCCTTCGATCAAAAGACTTTCGACTGGGATAGCTTTGCTGGCGAGGAAGGTGTAGGGACTGGGGCACAGTTGCTCCCCAGGTAAGTGTGGCAAAAAAGTCCTGATGTCAACACAAACGCTGGGGCACTTTAGCACATTGGATTTGACCCAGACTTTTGAGTAAACATTTCATCAATTTGCTCACTCCACAGCCAAATGTCGTGTTTTTTAGGCTAGCCTACCAATCTAAGGCTTCTATACACAAAAATTGAGGAGTTAAAACTTTTGAAACTTTTAAATATTTATTTAAAAATAATAACGAAAAGCTAGAACTTTTCAACTTATTAAAAAAATTAAATTTTAATCAGCAAAGTGCCGTCCGGGGCCCGCGGCCCCCAGGCTCCCCCCCTTGCTACGCCACTGTGTGAGCGACAGAGCTTATACGACAGAGGATTAATATGTTTGAGTAATCCCAAAGCATGCACGGGACACACTGAGTTACCGAGTCATAAGTAGACCGTACTTCGCGTACTCTTGCTGGTTGTAAAGAATGACGTGGTGAATACATTGCAATCAAATTCAGATGAATGGTCTGCCAGAGTCAAGAAATATTTCCCACCTTCCCAATGATTTTCCGGCTGGAGAACTCAGCTTACCGGGAAAACAGACGTTTTGATCCATGGCTGGAGCCCTGTAGGGCGTCACCACCCCTAGTCAAAGTGTACTTGGAAATACTGATGACGAAAGTTTATTTCATATACTTACAAGCTGCAGAACTCCCAAATTGCAGCCTCATCACCGGTTGCAGCTTGGCTGCTAAAGAGTAAAAAAAATTAATTTCAGCAATACAAGTAGTACATCTTTTATTCCATTTATTAGTGCCATGCTTCGGTTTGCTACTGAAACTTTTTTTATTAATTTATATTTCATGTTAAATTTAACAGTCGTTCGTTGACAACTGTATCAAAAAAACACATGTGTTCAACAAAAGACTGTTGAAAATTACAATTTCGCGAAAAACAAATTCTCAGCTGACACATCTGCTGCTGGTCTGTGACAATTTTTCCCTCAGAATACGAACAAGCGTTTAACCTTCGCGATATGGCAGTTAAATTGTGATGGAAATGTTTGCCACACATGATCTTACAAGCTGAAGTCTTTTGTGTGTCTGGTGAAACTCAACAGAAATTGGGCAATGATCACCGAAGGGCGCAGAAATGTGAAACAAATATCGCTGATTTCAAGCCTTTTGAGCAAATAAGATTCTGCAATCGCCCTTTCTTTCCTCTGGGAACTGTTCGCCAAAATAGTTCTTTTCATCATATCGGCGACAAAAGAATGATGGAGAGAGAGAGAGAGAGAGAGAGAGAGAGAGAGAGTTTATTGGCACACACATTAAGAAATTTCATGAAAAAATAAAATTAAGGCGCTGGGACACCGAAAAAATCCTGCAAAACAAGTTGTCTCGTCGGGCGCCCCTCGAAAGTTTCATAAATTTATATCGTGGTTTAACGTTGATGGCCGAATTAGTGCGAATTTAATAAGTAGGGATATAGTTTTGAAGAGGTTGCAGTCTGCTGGATGATCAACACAGTTGCGCGGGAGTGCTGGGTCGCAATCGGTATCTATCTTTGTTTACTCAGTTCCGCAAGGAGCTGAGCGTGGAAGAGAAAGTGTAAACCCAGCTAAAATGAAACTCTGCCCGGGTTTTCATAACCTTTTCACATCCAAGCAGACGACTGCTGCTCTGTAGCAGTTCATATTTTTGTGCCAAGAGGAAGTCAATTATCCCACTTCTGCAAAAGCCAGCCGCTTGAGGAGCCATGCGCACTGTGGTGTGCAAAGCTTCACAAGTTGTGCAGAAGCATTTCATGATGGTGGAGAACTCCAAGGCGCCGGCCTGCTGCATGTGATGTAGAACAACCTTCTTGGCGCATTTTCCCTGCAAAAGAAAGAGACCGCGGCAGCAAAAAAAGAGAAAACAACAACAAATGCAACGGAAAATGAAACAGCAATTAACAGTCAATTCATACACGCAAAAACACACTAGAATCTAATACTAATGTTGCACTTACAGTATATACCTGTTTAGCTAATATCAATGGTACATTACAAACAGGCAGAGATCGGTAAATCCCAGGTGTACAGCCCTAACCTTAGCGTAGTTTCA
>JGI24021J15306_10004387_pt1 | contig 16382 bp, 8 predicted proteins | sample Ectturendosymbi1_FD_15306 | JGI IMG/M metagenome (IMG submission 15306) | reverse complement strand
TAGTCTAAATGTGTGATTAAAACGGTAGCTGGCCATTTTTCAAACTTAAGCTTTGTCGGTATGAGAATCAAAATTATAATTAAACACTTTGGATACAACGCAGAGAACTAGACCAGGTGCGGACCCTGTACCAAGTAAACCATACTTTTTAACCATAGCGCAGCGCGACTTGGAACTAAATGACGTGAATTGTCAAAAACGAAAAACAACTGCGCCCTAAATTTGAAATATGCCTCACAAGTCCCGACTTCTACATAAAAAAATAAGTAGAGCTAGACAATGTACTTGTCAAAAATGCAAAAAAGCTTCGAAAGTGTTGCAGCTTATGGAAAAGATCTGCGTTTATGAAATGTAATAGTCTTTTGAAAAAACTATATGTTACAAGTTCATAGCATTCGCTTTCTCCGGTCTTCAAAATGAAGAGAAAATAAAATTAAAAAGAACCTTTCCGTTTTGAAAAGGACCTCGAAAATTTAGGCAACATTCTTCATACACTTGAAAACTTTACGACTATAGACTACCAAGAATATCTAGACTTTCAAAACAATTTATCGGATGAAAGAAAGAATGATAGCAGGTTTTGAATTTTATTGAAAATTCCGTTTACTTGCAAAGAAATTGATCCTCGCAAAGGAAACAAAGTGGATTGTTTTGCCATAACTAGAACCAAAAACACCTTGATTTTTTTAAGTCGCTTACTGTATCTGTAATGCAAAGCTGTATGTGGTCTCTTTTGTTGTCGGTTGTAAACAAGAAGGGAATGTTTAAACCGATGCAAGTGGTGTTTCACTCACCAAATCCAAACCAATGCATGACACTAAACGTAAACCGATTCACCACAAACATTTTGTAGCATAGAAAACCTTGAATTTCGAATAAACGTTTCGCTCATGAATACATCTCTGTCCTTTAATTACCTTGTTTTCAAGAACCGTTGCGACGAGGGACCCAGTCGCGTAGATGTGCCAAATTAAACCTTCGTTGAAAGTAATAGTGTGAGTGTTGTTTTTAGATACAACGCATTCGACCAAAGCATCCGCCATCGGGTTGTCCTCCGAAGAACTCATTCGCTCCGCACAAAGTTTCGCTTTGCAATCTTTAGTGAACACGTTAAGTTCGAAAGGGCACGCCTGAAAAACGAAGAACAAAAATTAAAAACTTAGATTAACCACCGTTCTGAAGCCGACACAGTGTGCACAGGCGTGTCGCCAGGTTTTGATTGATGAATGACCAGCAACGGTAGAAGACTGAAAAAAGCCGCCACTCATTTTCAGCAGGGTGGGTACCAATTGTAAATGGAGGGGACCGTAAATCCCGGGATCCCACTTGCGACAACCTGAATGTGGAGCAGCACGAAAGCCCTTCCATCACGCGCGATAATTCTATTTGTTGCGCCTGTAACATCTCCGTACGAATCTCGGTGTGACAGGCATCATACGCGATTTGGAAATTTCAAGGATAATGAAGCCGTTACAATGGCGGATAACCACATCACGAGCTTATATTTGGCGGAGGCATGTCATTTTGAACGTAGCAGCAATATGGAAAAGGTTTTGCACCATCTAGTCTCAAGAATGAAAGCTTCGTCTCCGGACAACACAGACAGCTTCTAAACTCGACTGCAACTGAGTTAAATGAAAGAAGAGTCCGCGAAAATGAATTAGAAGTTGTCCCACCACTGCAAGGATTAGACTGAGCATTGATGAACCACTGAACCAGTTGCGATGGTACCCTGGGCTGCAAAATTGGTAAACTGATTCCAAAGCTACTACAACTTTCGTTTGAATTATTACGATTCCATTTACAGATCATAGTATAGCAGTATGTGGTAAAAACTACGGAACGGTCGCCACAATTTCAGCTCACCTGTATTCTACTTTCAAAACTTTTTAAGTATTTTGAGCAATTTTTATTTGCACATCACAATAGCAATAACTTGGCAGTTTAAAAACAGAAACATTTACTGGGTCGAAGAAAGTGAGTGAACTGATATGAGCTGAGACTCGAAGACGTGTTGGGAAAAAATCTACTCTTTTTCCTTCTGAGCGTGAGACGTTTAGGATATTTATGAAACGTTACAGGATGAGCTTAGAATTACTGTTCTTATCTGATGCTATTACACATTCTGATCAAGCACCAAAGTTCGCACTAACTGTTCTTCTATGATATTTTCAGCGGTGCAAACCAAAGTTTGTAGTGAATCATATGTTTGTGTGAATGTGATGTCCTGAAAATGATATCGTTCGAAAATTTTGAAGGAAGGAGACATACGGGTGACAGTTGATATCAACAAAATGAATTGTGGAAAAGTATCGAAAACGTCAATATTACTGTACAGAAACAAGCAAATTACAGAGTTGCAGTTGGTAGAAATTCTACAACTAAGTTCAAAAGCATACATCGGATGCATTGTTAAATCTGAGCCTGCTAAAACTTCGGTCTTATAAACATCACACGAGCCGGTACCAGCGGTCTGACTTAGATAATTTTAAAATAAAAGTTTGAGAAAGTCTCACCATTGTGAAAAGCAACAGCGCGGATATTAGCGACACACTGGAAGCGGAGAAAATAGGGAAATGTTTAAATGAACAGCAAATAGAAAAAATATTTTAACTATTACCTGATCCATATCGAGATTGCCATTGAACCCAACATTCTGCACCATATCCATCAGCTCCGCCTCCGCTTGAGTGCCAACCCCTTCTTCTTGCGCTTGCATTAAGTGTAAGTGAACAAAACCTTCTCTCGTGATCTCACCCCCCTTCGTCTCAAAAGAATCTGAACATAAAAACGAAGTCAAGAGATATGTGCGAGCAATAATGTTTGCAACAAAACTTGCGATAAAACTCCAAGTGTGGCTCACAAGTATACCTAGAACCACTTGCCACGCTTCATCATCCACTTCTTCGTTGCTGGATAAAATCTGGTAGAAATTAAACTCACTTCGACAGAGCAAACCGTTCCCATCCAAGTCGCAAATCTCAAAAATGTCAGAAAGGCACTCTCTGCATTTGAAAACAGCACATGGGCAACGTCAAAAAGCATATGGGTAATGTTGTTACAGGATGGACGTGCAGCATTTCCACCTACACATCGTAGTTCTACAGCATGCAGAGAAACAGTGAAAGAACACGGAATAAAACGTTAGTTGTATTTAGTGGCTGAAACAGAAGAACCGAAGCAAATGGAGAAATGCTACTTCTACGGCATGGAATTCATTTATAAGCAAAAGTTGTAATGAACCCTCGGTTTATTTTCATTTAACATATTTGTTAGAGCCAGGATTGGAATGTATAGTGCAAACCAGGTTTCGTCCAGTTTTTGTGCATGAACGCGCTCATCAAGCACTAACATCTGTCAAATATATGCATAAGCTAATCTTTAACAAAACAGAAAATGTTAGAATGCATCAGAACGCAGAAAGAGCTGACAACCTGCCTCGATGCTCAGCTCACAGCAACAGACTTTGTTTGGTTGATTGCGCTCCTTGAGTTCCCTCAGTTAAAGTTCGGTTTGACTGCAGGGCTGCCAGATGCGTTTTGCAAAAATATCGGCCATTTTCACAGATCTAGGCTGCATTCGTAAGCGCATATTTAATAGCACGGGATTCTAGAATAACATTTTTTTAAAAGAACACTTTTTTGACAATGCATTTATTTTTCGTGTTATTTTTTTTTTAATTTTATGAAGCTTCCACAATGTTTGGTTTGAAAATGTTTTAAACAGTGTATAAATATAGGCTTTGTGAGCATAGTCCAGGGATGGGGAACGTTTTTACTATCGCGGGCCGCATGAATTGGGCATTATCGCTGGCGGGCCGCAAAATCAAGTAATTTTATCTTTTTATCTTAAATATCTACCTTTATCCAACTATGATGAAGAATGACTCTTGACTTACTATCTAAGTACCTGCTTATCATGGAGCTTCGTTTTGAGGCGATGTTGTTCTCTAACTTTGGCAATGAAGATACGGATGCGGGCCATACCAAATGTTCACGCAGGGCGCATTTGGCCCGCGGGCCGCAGGTTACCCACCCCTGATATAGTCTACAGGCTATAGACTACAGCCCTATTCTAAGCATTAGCAAAATTACCTACTTTAAATGAAAAACGATAACTGCAGTGTTGTGAACGGAGGCGTTTTCTTAAGGAAGTGACTACGGATACGCTGTCCTGACGCAATTCAAATAAAAGGGTCAGTTTGTCATTCAAACTGCGTGGATCTGGTAGCATAAGCGTTGTGCATTACTGCTACTACGCCAATGGTTGTCGGTGCGACTCTCACCTTGCCGACTTTCCTATTTTTTCTTTTTTTTCAGGCTTGGGTGTTACGTTTAGGGGTTAATTGCCAAAAGAAATGCTCATTTACAGATCACTTTTAGGACGACGGAAGATGCTAAGTATGACTAAACAAAGAAAGAGGAAAACGGAGAGACAATGAGTGTTGTTAAGGCACAAGTAACAATTCGCCTAACTTCGCTGAAGGAACTGTCCTGACAAGATTAACTACTAGAGCTATTAAAATATGAGAATTTCTGCGTTAGTTCTTGTTGCAGTTACTGCAAGATATGTATTTTGAAAATACCGGCTTCAGGCATTGATTTTCACAATACCGACTTCTTACCGGCCTCGGCTAAATTAGCAGTAAAATACCGGCCAGGCCGGTTAACTACCGGTCGTCTAGCAACCCTATTTGACTGTCGTTTTCTCGGACTTTTTGATGTTGTTTAGCTCAAATTTAGCCTTGTGCATGTTGGCACAATTTCGCTTCTTCTGCGAAATTATACTTTTGCGTTAGTAGGTCTGAGGATGCACGAAGGAGTTATGCGTTTTTACCTAAATGCTCTGGATAGTTGAACTTGATTGAACTGATCTTTTCGCACGAGTTCAATGTCTTCGAATGTTCCGACTGCGCGAGGCTTAAATCGACACCCCGAAGTGAAGGGAATAATCAAGTATTTGCCACTTCTCAGATCACCTCTCCAAAACCAAACCTGCACATAAGTACATTAGGTGATGCAACACAATCCAAAAAATAGCGCAACTTGACAACACAGAATTGCGACGGAATGCATGCGGTCTGCCAAACGTAAGAAGATAATGCGCCTAAGATTTGATTCAATTTTATAGCAAAAAACTTTTACACTTTGCGCACGCACTTGGTCATCATTTCGTTCGGTAAAGCAAACGAATTTGTCTTCACTGCCATCCACGTCGGATCTTCTACAGATGAAAACCCCAACGTCAACATTTGACTTTCGATTTTCTAAAATTAAAATAAAACATCACTGTTAGAGCAAACATGGGTGGTAAGAAGAACGTTACTATACCGATGACCCTTCGGTTGGCAGTATAAAAAATTTTTACAAGTTTACAAAAACCTGAACGCTAAGTTTTTAATGAAAGACATTTTTAAATTAGTTTCATTAAAAGGCATGGGTCAGTTAAAAGTCATGTGTCAGTTAAGCTACAAATCTTGTAGCAAGCTTATAAATTGGAAACAAAGCTCGTATTAAGTACCAGTCCTCTAAACAGCAAACACAAATATCCAAGAATTTGACGTTTGCTCTTGCCAATGCACCACATGAATCATAGAGTACATCTTTTCCGCACATAAATGATGCGTAGACACGGCTGTGCTGGCAAAACGATTAAGTAAAAATACAATCGCTGCATGGACGACTTTTCAACGAAAAGTCTTAAAATACAATCGAAGAGATTATGGTACACGAACCGATTTTGATTACACCGCAACTAATAAACAATTGAACTAGACCTTACGCAGAGTTTAATAGAAAAGCAGTACATCTAACAGCTATGGTTCCGAGACGCTTCTCCAACTCTGATTTGCTAAAACATAAGGGGGAACAATGAAAGCCATTGGGTGTTGTGAATGCTTACTGATCATACTGTTCATCGCCACATGACGTACAGGTCATATTCCAACAACTTTCTTTGCGATACCGAAAGCATTCTATTTCACAGCTACTACCATTGAAACACACTCAATAACACTTTGTAACCTATAAATTTTCGTTCTTAACTCTACTATGTCCAAGTGGAATGCTGGTAGTTCATGGTAAATACATGATTAGGGAAGTGCGGCGGTAGAACGTGTAGCACGTTATACATGTTGTGTCATCAAACTCGGCCAAAAGTTTGGTTTGAAAATGTGAATAAACTAATGAGCTTCATGGCATGACGTCATGAACAGCGCACACCAACTAAAAATTAGCACCTTATGCCACCTACTGAACCATCAGTGAACGTCCCACCAGAAAGGTCGCCGTACGCCGCGAGTCGTTGGCATCAGCCTCATTTTGCGAGTGGGACACACAAGCTCACTGTTCACGATACACCAGCCTATTGGTTTCCACAATGTCGTTGAGTTTAATAGTGCACTATCGCCCACGTTGCTGAAAAAAATCACAAACCTTCCGATTTCGATAACACGTAAGGTTTTGTCGTCAACCATACGTCCGACGCGAAAGGCAGCTCAAGAGTGTAGATATGACTGATAATAGTCTTGTTTTCATCGATAAAGAAACATCCTTTGCTGAATGCGTGATTCCAGGTCTAGAGGATAAACTCCATCGTGTAAGGCCATTGCCCGCTTATTCACAACGTAGCACAAAAAAGAAAAATAAAGACAGTTGCTCTATTACCTGGAGCGCTTTGGGCTGCTGCGACTTTAAAGTTGGTTCAGATCCGGAAAGCGCCTTTATTCTGATGGAATTGTCAAGTTTCTGGACATTCAACACCTCTTTCTTAGGCACCGTAGATGGCTTGCTACGAACAGAGAGCTGAGTGGATGTGCTATCTCGGCGGTTTGTCATAACCTCTGAATCAAAATGCTGAACTGAACTGGGGCGAGAGACGGATGTTCCTGCAGCGTTCCGCAAAAAAACACGATTTGGTAGATTTATTGCTGTCGCACGTTATTATGGAAACCAATTTATATAAGACATCCATACTTTTTTTCGCGGTGGGTCCATTATCCTTGTAGTCTTCTTGCACACGTGATGAAGCAAGTTTCTTCAAAGTAAACTCTTTGCACTGATCGGTGGTGGAGACCATCATTGCACAAAACTGAAAACAATACATCACTGAAAGGTTGTACGTTACGCAGACTCGTGCAACAATTAAGATTTTCTATCCGAAGACGATGTTGTTTTCAACAAAGGGGAGTCCTGGAAACTGTTTTTAGCACGTGCAAAACATTGGAAAATTTATCAATTTGTGACAAAGTGAAATGTATCCAAAACAACATAATAGTACTTGCGAATAATATCAATGCCATAAGCAAAAATATATACAGAATTTAAAACATCAGCAACTGGTAGCTCATGCCAAAGACAAACATGCTTAATATTTTAAGTGCAGGGCAGTGGGAAATAAAGCAGCATAACCACCTTACGGTTTGCAACACACCAAGAGCAATAGGGAAACACCATGCAGTGAAACCTACCTGTCAGAAAGTGATAAATCTGGGAACAATTACAGTAGTAATATTGCTAGGCAACAATTACTTAAATCGATCTTACATTCTAAACTACGGGTTCTTAACCTGGGGTCCGTGAAAGTGATTTATGGGGTTCGTGAAAGTGATTTAAAGGGTTCGTGAATGTGATTTAAATGGTTAATAGGCTTTGCTCTGACATTTCGAAAGGGTTAATAGACTTTGCAGACATTTAGATCACTACTACGGTGATTAAAACCTAATTTCAAATATTTATTGCAACGTATCTTCTTGAGGCGTCCGTAACCTTTATTAGGATGTACTAGAGGTCCGTGACCCACAAATATTTAGGAAACGTGCTCTAAACAAACGAAATAGATTTTATTTTGCAGGTAGGATTTTAGCGGCCACAGTTTGAGGGTCAACAAACGTTCTGTGAACAGGTGAATTCTAATTTTGACGCACAAACAGCCCCACCAATATCAAATCAAAAATAGTTGTTTCATTTTGCCGCATCATGACGATGAATAATTTGGCGCAAAAATTAGCTGGTACCACAGTTGAATTAATGCGTTTAATGTCTCAAGGAGGACAACTTGTAGCTTCAGCAAGCAACTGACGAACTAAATTATCTGCAGCTCTGAACTGGGCGCGACAAATAGCTGTGAAAGGTAGTTGGGTACGATATTTCACTGGTGAAACTAACGTACATTTCTGATCATCATCTTTCTAAGAAATAGGAAACGCACTCATGGAGAGCGAAAAAATTGCGAACAACCACATCATCACCGTTTTTGATTTACATTTTCAACATATAGCATCAGCTCCGAATTGCACTTGCCACATACATTTTTGCTGCTTGCGACGCAAGCTTATACGGGCGATAGGACAAAAACATTTTCAGACACTCACAACAAACATACGTTATAAGGGAGTTTTGAAATACTTTTTAATGCGACTTCGTACAAAGTGATTCCTTTTCACAAAATCCTTGTGGAATTACAANTTTTTTAAACTTCATATATCGCAGAGGATGACATGCTAACCATCAAAAGGAAATCCTGTGTTTTGAAATAAACGTCATATAGAGAGGAAGAAAAAAAACGTCGAGAAAGAACAGTAAAAATCTACACTCATATTAAAACTCAATCATCCTTTTTTGCTTGAACCATTAAAGTGCCAACCAGGCCTGCAGTGCCTCAGCAACGAAGCAAGACTTTATGAAAAGTTGTTTTCGTGCTGTCTACAGCTAGGCAGGTATACTGTAGCACACACTCATTTTTACGAAAGAATGAAAACACGCATAAAAATATGTGTGGTTTGGGTAGGAGTCACCAATAAGATGAAATTGCTGTAAGCAACAGGGTTTGTTTATAAGACCGGTTTAATGCAATGTTAACAGTGTGTTGTTGAAGTATGTACATTTATAAATTCAGTTGTATTTGCAGATACCGTATAATCTACATACGTTGACGAAGCTCAGCGTTGAGATGCGCGACCACGACTTTACAACGCAAATGAACTTGATATTCTGAACTGTTTGTGAAAACTTCACTCAACAATTTGTGAAAAGTTTTTGGTTCCCAACAATGTGTTGTGACCAAAGTGCCCAGAAAAGAAACTTAACATAAAGTCAAGGCTGATGCATATCCCCACATCCACACCTTGTTTGGAATAAGTGTTTCATTAAGCACAACATTTCAGGTGAAAACGATGTTTCTTTTCCTAGACCATGGACTATTTTCTATGAATACAACAGAAAAGCTAAATACAAAGTTTTCCACCAGACAAACGAATTGTATGGAGCATTCAAATTACTTTTTTCCTATTTTGAAGGAGCTGCTACTAAAGCCACCAATGCTATTGCCCCCGTAAAAACAAGCAAGGCCTCTGGTGATTTTCAAGTTGGTTGTTGAAATGTAGAGCAACTCCGCATGGTTTGGTTTATGTGGTATATTTAATGCTGCAGTTATGACCTTACACCTCATGCTATAGAAACCTCACACTATGGGAACTGACACGGTAGACTTCAGGCTGCACCTGGGTAGGTGACATCTGGCGGTAGACCTCACGCTATAGTAGCACCAGTAATTTCCTATGTGAGTGTGCCGTCGCTTGTTACAAGACTAAGTTCTCATAGCTTCTGAACTATGTTTTGTTCAGAACATTAACGAGAGGGGTCATATTGAAACTTGATGAATCTTGCATATAAACATACAAAGAGTTTTGATTGCTAGACGCAGTTTTTCAAAATATGTCAGTATCCGCTGACACTACAGCAAACTCCTATATATATACAAGAAATCACCTCCTCATAATTCAGCTTCCCATCCTTGTCCAAATCAGCAGAGTCTAAGACTTTTTTTACTTCTGAATGGGACATTTTTTCACCTTTCTGCAGAATTACAAGATAATACTTAACAAATAGTGTATACCATTGTTAGGTGCAACAGTACAAAAACAAATACAGATCCATTTCATTTGCAATACAAAATGAAAACAGTCCTGTTTGCAGGGGCCTATCTACAGACAAGTTAAACATTAAAACATCGTCCAACCATCTAGCAAATCTAACAGAGCAACACACGCATCTTACCAGTTGTATTTACTGCTGATAGCCTGCCACACATACATTTCAAATATCTCAACCCTCTTACACAAACGTGCCTGTTAATTTATCAGTGTGCTCGCTGTTACCAAAAACACTAAAACACAGCTGTCACATTCATATAACAAAATTGATCTCATGCAATTTATGCACAAACAGGTAATTACAAACTCACTACCACACATTGGTCATCAAACAATGTTTTTTTCCATAGAGTGGCAGTTTTTTTTGTTTTTTTTTCAATGGAATGGCAGTTCGAGAAGTATATGCCAGCCTTTTCAATGCTCATCTTCATGAAAGGCACAACACTGTGTTCACTATATCTCTGTGGAGGTCAACTGGAACAGCACAGTGTGATTCTACAGTGAAAAAAATGAAAACCTAACGAAATGCTGTTCAAAGTTCATAAATAGAAAGTGCAATAACATCACACTTGTAGAATATAATATCAACTGTTCCAAGGACCAAAGCACAATTGCTTAAATGTTGTTGGCATTTTCTTGATGAATAACTGTGGCTGTGAAGCTGTAGAGTTGGATGATGGTAAAAAAATTTCTTATTCTAGTTCAAGCCAATTGAAACTGACCAGGGAGCAGACAAATTGGTGAAACTCTTTATTCTGGCAGGTTGTGTGGACAAACGTGACAAAAGTAAGAGAATCCACATTACTGCTATGGATGAAGTAGGAAGATCGTAATGACCAAAGATATGTTATTATATGTACAAACTGATGCAACAGGATTTTAAGAAAGAACTCATTGTGGGTTTTTCAAAATGAAGCTTGACTGTGTAGCAGTGTAACTTCTAAATACCCAAGCATTGAGTCACCTCAACAAATAGACATCATAGTAACAGTGATTTTGAACATGCAACCAAAAATCCTTTGAAAACAGGTTTTGTGTTTCTAGCTTGGAACTTGTTTTTTTTTGTTCCAGCATCCTAATTTGGGTCTCCAGGAGCACATCAATCAAGTGAAATACTTCAGCATGCTTAGTTGTTCTCAAAAGACATGCATAATTTATGTTTACCAACAAAACCTTAGTTTCAAGACTATTAACTTCATTTGCAATACCTTATGAAATAAAAAAAATCACTTCAAAGTTTTGTTTTTGTGGCAGCTTGTTTTTGCCATGTATATAGATAGCTTAAAACCAAATATTCTTTATATCTGTTATGTAGTTTCTTCTCCACCCTGTTTTTTAGCAACAACTTACAGAAACTAACCCAGCAGAAAAAAAATAATTTCCATCTACACTTGTACAGAAGTCTTCAAAAAAGACATATTACCAGAACATGTTCAATAGGTGTCATGAAAGGCAGTGCAAGAGATGACACACAAAATTTGAAAGTTCTGTACATTTATTAGCAAATGATGTCATTTAAGGAAAAAGTGTCTACTTTCTTTGTATGCTTAGGCCAAGGGTGGCCTACCTGCGGCTCATGAACCACATGCGGCTCTTTGCATAGTTTCATGCGGCTCTTACGCAATTACCAGAGATCCCACTAAATAACATGCATAACAATAAATGGCTTGTAAAATTCTGTCGTTGTCATGTTGGTGTGTGATTTTTACAATAAATGTAGCTGGGCCCTTTGTGGTAACACAGTAGAAAATGTGGCTCTTGATCTCAGAGAGGTTGGCCACTTCTGGCTAGGGTGTCAGAAGTGGTCTGCATGCACTCTGCTCTGCTTAGTTTGTGCCATGCACCACACAGATATTATTACGGTAAATGCTGTAGTGGCAGATAACCACACATAAAGATTTCCCTTTAACTAATCTTTTGCACTAAGCATGAGACTAAAGGTTGTAAGTAACATTTTTCAATTTTTCAGTATGCCCCAGTCATATGATGTGTAAAACAAAGCTGGTTCTAGATCAGGCATTGCCAATCTGGGCTACAAGTACCCCTAAGGGTACATTTGCCTATCTGAAAGGGTGCATTTAAGGTTATCAATAAAAAGGAAAGCACGTTTATATATTATTTATTTCCAAATATTTATACATGTATCAGTGAATATTATTTTTAAAATCATTATTTGCTTATTGTTAAATACATACTCATGATAAAGCATTTGGGAAAAATGTTAATCTATGCCATAGAAAGAAATTTTAGAGGTACATGCTCCTCTGTTGAAATGCTGAAGGGGTGCATGGTCAGAGAAACGTTGGGAACCCCTGTTCTAGATCATTTGAAAATGAGAAAAATATAATGGCATGTAGGATAAAAACAATTCAGTAGACTGGCTACCGAATGATGACATTATTAGGTATTCCTTTGTCAGCAGTTACTTTTTTTAATTTAACTAAATCATACGTTGTGAGGTTTACATTGATTAAAAGTTTTATGGCTTTTTGAAGTGACCATCAGTCAGCCATTGCACAAGTTAAATTTTCAAAAATGAATGCTTGGGCAATTTTCAACCTGGCCTTTTCATCTAAAATGCATTTTATTATATGAAAATGTGATTGAATATCAAATTTTACTTCAAAATGAACTTTATGAAAGAAACTAGGTACAGTTGGTTTCAAAATAATGATGGGTTGAATACTTGGTATTGATAGTGAATATTGATGGTGTCGAGTGGTTTAGGGGTATCAAGATTTGTATCGACATCAAACAATTTTTGTCTGATTGTCAATACAAAACTTTGATACAATTCCCATTAATACCCCAAATACATTTTCCAGTCATTTTGTAGTTTATCCACTCATAGTATGTTTTTCTAAGTTGATAATGCATGCTGATGACTGGTGATGCATCACACGTTGGTGTTATGATGATGCACGAGAGCACTCCTGAGAGAATGTTACGTTCATGGGAAAGTGTTTGCTGTGCTTCACATCTGTATCCAGCTATTTTTACTTGATCACAAAATGGCTGGCATGGTGTGCTGTTTGCTCATTCGACTGTTGGTAGATGACAGCTCGATTTTATGGCGATAGTGGAAAGTACATTAAATTATTGTGTAAGCATGATGTCTTAAGAAACAATTTGTCCACATTATGTAGAGTAGTGTGCTTTTCAGGAAGCAAACACTTGTGGTAGAGTGGTGAACATTACTTAACCAGGAAGACAAGGAGTTAGAGTTACATACATTATGAATGAGTTTAGTTGAGGCAGACGCATAACCAAGAGGGCATTTTAAAAATTTTGGCTTCCTGCTTCTCCAGTTGTTTTGAACAGCCTAAACATGTGCACAGTATTCATATTGAAATGAGATTTTTACTGCGGTATCAATTCGTATTCAGTATTTGCTTGAGAATTTGGTGTCCCACCACTATTTCAAAGTATTGTAAACTTAATACCACATGATCATGGAATGTAAACATGTGATGTTTCAACACAGATGGCTGGATGGTCCAATAAAAATGAACATGCCTCTCACGTTGTCAGACTTGGCTGACACCTGGTCATCTTACGTTGAAGACTTGAAAAGCAGTTTTGCAGCAATTTTATTCTGAGTATTAATGGATCGGTGCATGGATGGTGCTACCAATTACATGCCACGATTGTAGCAGTTACTATAAACATCCCAATATCATTATTTGCAACACTGTAACTAGGGTACAAACTAAGTACTAAAAACTTTCTTTGCTCATGAATTTTCGAGACCATAATGTTGCAACTTGAAGTGACATGCAAATGTTTACAGTAAAACAGTGATTCTCAGGGCAGTCTGAGTTGACCACTGGTGATCCACATAGTTCCATAATCCTTGATAAAACATTTATTGACCTATGTGCAATACAATTTTGACTAGTTGTTCCTGAGGTGTCAGCAAAGTGCTCTATCGGATTTTCTTTTAAAGATGGTCCAAGGGCTAAAAAAGGTTGAGAACCACTCTTGTAAAAGATCTATCACAAACATAGCTACTTACTGATGTTAAAACTTCATACAGTTCTTTTTCAGTAATATATCCATCACCATTGATATCAATCTTGTGAAAAGCAGAAAGCAACTGCGATTTGCTAGTAGACTTCATATCTTTTGCAATATCATACAGTTCATCAAAGGTTATTGCACCTGAAAATATGCCCCAAGGATAAACATCTAGAAACATACTTGATGCTTAAACCGAAAGCAATTGAACTCGTGTAAATGCATGCACCACAGTTTTTTCAGTAACTGGCAAATAAATCTTGTTTGCAACAAAAAATTAGCATTTTGTTCAAATTTTTTTCAAAGTTTTAATGACAATACACCATAGCTGAAATATAAACTCTGTTAAGATATTAGGGTCAGATTCTTAGCTGAGAAAGGATTCCATTTGATAGACAGTACATCAGTATATCAAAGAAAATAAAAATAACCAAAATTCACCTGAACTGGAGGCCCAAATCGAATTGATCTGTTGTGTTGTAGGGTTTTTTCCAACATATTGTAGAACTGAAATCATTATAAAAATTTATTTAATTGGTCTCACTGTCATTTTACCATTCAAATGTGAATACAAGCATTATGTTTTGTTTTTAAAAAACAATTAATAACACAAAACACATGGAGTAGGTAATATGAAAATGGTAGGCAAACTACAATTTGCATGCTGCTTACCAATCTTTTATTTGTGGCTATCTTAGCTGAATAGTAAAAGCACAATTTAACAGCCAACAATTATTACCTCACAATAAGTTTCATTTTTAAACAAAGCTTGAAAAACCACAGTGCAAATTGAAGCATACCAATGTAGCTGTTTAATTAATAACAGGTGCACTGTAGCATTAAAATCACTAGCATTATAGATCATAGCCACTTGTTGGACTCAACAAAAAGCTTCAGTGATTAATAGAACAAATGCCAAGTTTATGCCTAACTATAAAAAGGTGCATAACCTAAATAAATACAGCTGTTGCAGTTACAATGCAAAATGATTTAAAAAGTTCAACAGACATTCAAGATAATGCACAACTAGATGCAGTTGTTTGATATGTTTCATCTGATATGAATGTTAAACAAGAGTTGTTGGACTTGGTGACATTGAGAGAAACATGGAATTAACATTAAAATGCATTTGATGAAGCTTTAAAGGCTGGTTTACACTAGGGCTGAGGAAAGCTGAGCAAAGCTTGAAAACTGGTTTGTTCTATTATGACGAAATTTCCACGCCCTGCTCAGCCCAAAAATTTTTACGCTCTCGAGGGAACTGCTCAGCCGAGCTCAGCCCGAATTTAGGCTTGAGCAGGGACGGTGTTGAGGTACTTCGAGGGTATAATTCAGGAAGGTAGTGTTTTTATGCGCTTGCACAACATTTCAGGAAGGAAGAGCAGTAGTAATGTTTTGTACAGGTATTGAGATGATAGGACTTGTGTATTGCGGATGGAGTTACACCTGGACTACTGTAGTTTCAAAAATAACAGTCGAGTGCAATAGGCTAGTAGCCTACTGCATGGTCCGTGATGATTGCCAACCAGCATACAGTAGTAGGCTACAGCGATTGAGTTGCCTAGCGCTACAGTAACGTTATCTCAGTTTGTATTTGCTTTTGAAATGAATCAATGCCGGTTCCTAGTACAGTATGAAAATGCAAGATCCCTCATCCCAGTGCAATATGTTGTCACAGTATAATTAACGTCCAATTAGCTGAGAATGGGATGTGTAATTAGTGTAAATGCCCAAGATCACTGCAACAAACAGCTTGTCAGTTGCAGAATTATTAACTACACTATATTGCAACTGTGTAAAGGCAAGGGTGTGTAAATTTGTTCAACGGAGGTCCAATTCCGATGGAGGTCTGTCTGTGTTTTCACCATGGTAGAATCAAATTGTGGTTATAAGCATAGGCCCACAATTCTGTTAAGCTGAATTATGGTGCCAATGTCATGAAACAAATATTAATTGTGGAGTAGGTGGATATCGTATATACTGACAGTATGAATGAAATAATATATTTTCTAGAACTAAACACATACTGGATTACTGTTTTTGGCTAAACCTTTTTATAATATGTCTCTATCTCTGCTTATTCAACCTCATTCGGTGGTGTATATGCCAGTGGGATGTACACGCAATGGTGGTACTGGATTATGGTCCATGGGTAATTGTATTACATCTTCATGATTTTTGCAGATAACACTGTCTTTGCCCTTGCTTTTGTTCTGATAATGTGTTTATTGCTTTGCTTGCCACCTCATGGCCCTTGTATGTTGTTGGTTTCTTTTCTCAGTCTCACCACTGTGCATGATTATCATCACGGACCATGCAGTAGGCTACTAGCCTATTGCACTCCACTGTTATTTTTGAAACTACAGTAGTCCAGGTGTAACTCCATCCGCAATACACAAGTCCTATCATTTCAATACCTGTACAAACCATTACT
>JGI24021J15306_10004386_pt1 | contig 16385 bp, 8 predicted proteins | sample Ectturendosymbi1_FD_15306 | JGI IMG/M metagenome (IMG submission 15306) | reverse complement strand
TGTATTCGATAATTGTGGCTATTCTGTTCGCAATAAGAATCTACAGCAACTCCGTGCATTTTTTACTAAGGCACTGTCTTTGTTTCAACAAATTTTTGCGGCGCCTCGACTAGATAACTTCAGTTATTTCGGCGTCCTGGTTAATTGAGAATACATTTTGGCAGTGTTTGTTTTCGAGTTGCTGTGTTGTATCGTAACAAGTAAACTTATATAAAACGAAATCAGATGCTTCTTATCGACCCATATTCTGCTGTATCTTGTAAAATTTTTCAAACCTAATGCAGGCTTAGAGTATGTTTAAAATTTAAAGTATGTTTAAAATTGCGTTACCGAGATATCGTCGCGTTTCGTACAAAAAATTGAGTGCTTGAGCAGGAGGCGAGAAGTTGGTCATTGACTCGCTGCAAACTACAAACTTCACATTTCCCGCTGTGACGTGCTGGAAAAACATTGTCCGATCATTTTCAGTGCCCTTGTGATGCAATGAACACCCTCCAGGGCAAACAAGTTTTTTGGGATGTTTGTCTCTACGCGTACCTGGGCATACCCAGCCCACAAATTTGGGGCGGGCAAATGTTTTGACCTTAAGCGAGCAACAGTATTTTGTTTTCGACACCGCCTCTCAAAGCACAAAATGACAAGAAGCGCTAGAAATTTTGGGTGTAATCTCCCCCTGCCTACGCCTCTGCGCGTGCCCCAAGCGCTTTTTTTTCGGAGGGGAGAGTTGTGCTTGTTTTCCAAATAACTACACTTATTTTGACCTTCAAGTGATTTACTATGGTTAAATGGCTTTTATAATCAATAGTATTTTGTTTTAAATACTTTGTGATTGATAGATTGCCACTGATTGGCGGGTATTTTTGTAAACAAATTTCGTCATTTTGGGTAGACAATCGTGATGTGTGATAAGATTCGGAAAATTTTCCAAAAATAAACAAATTTTCAAGTCCGAACGTCATGAACTTCTATTACATGCACATCTGCAATTTTCGAACACAATACGGCATGGGTCTTGTACAAACTGCCAACAAACGTTACTGGCAGCATTTCGTTTTTTTTCGTGCATTTTTTGTGTCGCTTTTATGCCTGCCCCCGCGTTTATTTGCCGCGGACCTGTGTTTGTTTTGTTAATAATAAATTTTTTTCCACAATCAACAAGCTACTTTTTCGAGGTTAGATAAGTTTGAAAATAACTTTTGAATTGTTTTGAAGGCCGCTTCTGCTCCGGAAACGTCCCAGTAAGCCTGGTAATGGTGCGAATGCGATTTGGCCAAAATGTCTGTGCGTATTTAATCGTGTTTGTTAAAAAAAGTTACGTGAGCAGTTGGCTATTCACCGCTCTACAGTCAATACACATCCGGATGAATTTATCCCTGAACCTCCCCCCTCCTAAAAAAATCCTGGATCCGCCTATGACTTTTGAATGGTACGATAGATCTACGCTGAATATCTCGTCATCATACTGAAGCATTTGACGAAATTGCCGATGCCTCGTTGCATTTGCTCGGATGTAATTCACGATACCTATCACTCCATTCAAGGTATCATTCAGAAAAGCAGATTTAGCACACAACTTTTCCTTATGCAAAATACGATGAAAGAACATCAACGTGTCTGGATTTAGCAGTTCTCTTCGTATTAATGCCACAAATCCTTCACGCTTCCCTATCATAGAAGGTGCACCATCTGTGCACACGCTTACCAAATTGTTTAAATTAGATTTACTGTACAGAGTTTTTCTGTAAACAAATTTAAAACGTCGATTCCTCGTGTTCTCTCTCTAAGGGTACCCAAATCCAGCAGCTCCTCATAGCACAGAAAATCCGAAGTTATAAGACGAATGAAAAATAGCACTTGTGGCGAATCATTTATATCAGCCGACTCATCTAAAGCAATCGAATAGTACACATCTTCGTTTTGGCATAATGTGTAAAGTTGCTCAGATACACTGAGCGCTAACTCATGTTGCCGATTAGTTATGGTCCTTCAGGAGAGCTGCAATTTTTTGTACTTGTTGTTACCCCGTTTTTCGAATATTACGATATAAACAATGTTACCTACCAACCTCATTGATGCTGATGAAAATGTTCCAGAAGAGTGTATAACCAGGATTTTTTTAAGGAAGTGGTTAGGTACCCGGTATGGACCTGCAGGACCTGATTTCTCTGATTCTAGGGACCCGATTTTCTCTAATTCTAGGGACCCGAATCGGGTCCCTAAAACACCTTAAAAAACCCTGGTTTAATATAACCGCACGCAAAGATTTGAAAATTTTGATTTTCAGGAAACGTTTTTGTATACAACTTGTAAGAATAACTCTGTGTTGTTTCAACTGGCCTGATTTGAGAGTGCGACTTATACACACCACCAAAATATAATTGAAAAAATATGGTTAAGTGAGCAAACGGTTAGAAGGCCGCACAAACTCTTCGAAAAGGCCGCACTTTCCCCACCCCTTCTGTAACTGAAAGCGATGCCAATGTTAACGTTTCACAACCACCAGCATTCTCTAATTTTGTTATGTGTCGACGAAAAACTGGAAGATGAGTCGCGCGAAACATTTATGCATCGCCTAATTCAGGAAAGAAACGTGATACCACTTTTTCTAAAATTGATATTATTCTGCGTATATATCTTTGTTTAATGTGCTCAAACTGCAGTGGTGGAAGGACATTTTCGAAACTGAAATGGATAAGGAATGAACTCAGGTCATCACTGTCACAGCAACGTTTAAATCATTTGTCGCTGGTGACTATTGAGAGCGAATTATTACGGAAACAAAACTTTTACAAGGTGATGCATGAATTTGCTTGCAAAAAAGCACGCAAAATACTATTATAGTTTGAGTGTCTAACATGGTGGGAAAAACTGAGAACTTTTTCGTATCCCGGAGTTTATGATAGGACAAACATTTTCGTTTTCGCATTGCATATCTAACCTTCTCATTTTTGTTGCAGAGTGTGTTGTTTCGCGTGATGTACACAAGTATTGTGGGGACACCATGGGACATGGTTTTTATTGAAAAGATGGGGGCAGTCGAAAAATTGTGCCTCAGGGCCCCTAAAAGCCGTATCTGGCACTGCCCTAATGATCATTTATAAAAAAAGTTTTCGACGTCATGCTACATCTCGAAGCTGAATGGTCTTCAAAACAAAATACCTTAATTGCAGACACACTTTTGGCAGAATCAGGCCCGTAGCCAGGTTTTAAGATTTAGGGGGGCAAATACATTTTTAGGAGTAAATATTTTATTTTTGTCATATGTTTAAAACAAATTTTCTGAGCACAACAAAATTTTGGGAGGCACAAGAAAGATTTGGGGGTAACTGTAACCGAATGCCCCACCGTGTATGCGGGCCTGGGCACAACCGTTGCCAGAAAGTCTTCCATTGGGGGCCTTCATGTTTGTGCAGGGGGGCTAGACATTTGAATGACCTTTTTGTTGCTCAAGACGTTTTTCGTAACGCTGGTACCGTACTCAGTTGATGATATCTCTCACTAATTGTTGAAGTACATTTGTTATTAAACTAGGAAATTTTGTACAATCTTGAACTGCAGCGGGATTTAAAATCCCACAAAAAAATATAATCCCAATGCCTTCTTCCTTGAACTGAAAATTGTTTCTTAAAAGATGCTGTTCTTTTTACTACTCATGTTGTTATTTCGTAGCATTTTTGTTTCTTAACTTGCATGAATAGGGAAACATCGAAATTTAAACAATCAATTCTAAACCTTGTTTCACCAGTTTCTTCACAATAACGTTATAGACTGTGTATAACCCCGACAATGATATCATAGGAGGATATGAAAACGATTGAACACGTGCTGCTTCATCCGATATGCGTACTTTCTCACCTGATGTGCGCATGCAAACACTAATATAAAGTTATCTTTATATTATTAAACACACTGAAGTTGCTGATGAGTTTATCACTTCAAAAAAACGGATTTAACGCAAGTTTTCATAGTTAAATCTAGACACCCAGGTCGACTAAGAAAGCAGATCTGGGTGGAAAAAAAACCGCAGTGGGAGCCCTGGTCACATATGGAAAAACGCCTGCGACCGCAACTTGAAGTGAACGTTTGAAGATTTTATGCCGTGTTACTGTTACGCAGTAAAGACCTACAGCAGAACAATCCGCTGCCAAGTTTCGCAATCTGCCTCTGCAGGCTATGGAGCGGACATAAGCGAACTGCCGTCTCATCATTGCATGACACCAGAACGGTGAACCTTGGATATTATGCAGTGTCAGTGTCACACCAGCAAATAAACTGTCATGGCAACAATCAAATGAATTTATCGGAACTTAGCTGTTAACTTCAGGTTTTCTAGACATTTTTGGTTCTTAGTCCTAATTTTCAGGGGGGAATGCCCTTTTTGACCCCGCCCCTGCGGACGCCCATGTTCCTAGCTATTTCGCAAAGTAACAAACAACCTCCAAACGTTTTAGACGAGGTTGATGAACTTGGCGCAAATTTTCAAACATAACATCTCAAAACATCCATCTTAAGTTTCGATTCGGGCTGTAGTAGAGCAGGCGTGTAGGCAAGGGGGTACTGCCTCCCAAAATTTTGTTGTTCCCAGAAAAATTTGTTTTAAACATATAAAAGCAAAAATCTTGCTGCGTATGAGGGCATCTGAGCGATATTTGGTGTTAGAGTTCGGCTTTAACCTAAACCAGGGGTGTAGTTGGGTGGGAACGGCGTTCCCACACCTCTTTTTTAGCACTATACTCCAGATTTTATCCCCCCAAATCTTGAAACCTGGCTACGGGCCTGTAGTAGAGCTTTTTTAAGAGTTTGGGTCCAGCATGCAGTAGGTAATAGAGCCAAAAAGTGGCCAACAACGTAAAAAGGTTTTGCAAAATTTTGAGATGGATTTTTTTAAGAAAATACGTCAGGTTTGCTGAAACTTCAGCATGGTGCTGTTTTTCTTATCTCAGAACCCTGCTTCAGAATGTTCATGTCAAGTTAAATATTCTTACTTCACACTTCTCAGGAGTGTCACGAGTGATCAGCGGCGCCAGGCTGCGCTTGCTTGCGCCTGGGTCGAGTGGCTATCCTTGTAGTGAATATTACATTAATGGCAAGAAAATGACAGCAATGCGCATAAATCTTTTTTTGCACACAACCATTAACGCCAAGCACGCACGAGGCTGTACAGGCCGCAATTATCGATAGTGTTCGGTATGACCCGGCCGAGATTTGAACCAAGCTATTCCGCTTTAGTGGCGCATGCTCAACGAACTGAACAGCTTATTTCACAATGTAACCTATTTATTGTACAAAAAAGAAAAAGCAACAACAAATGCGTTTCTTCATGAAAGATGTACGAAAAATAACGAAGATCTTAACAAGTAAAGACTGTTGTAGATGGGACGAGGTGACGTTAAAGTGAAGTAACAACAAGCGAAGTACAACAGGTCTGTCGATGAAGCTGTCCAAGATGGACCGATCGATTTTAAGGAATTAATTATAAATGAACAAGGAGCATGAGTGTCACGTTTTCGTTAAAACCGCTTTTGCCCAATCGTCACGTTGCGCAAGGAACACAGGCTGTTATTTGTTAGCCAGGCGTGGAGAAACGGGCATCTGAACAACATTGACACAACCCAACGTCTGTTTGCGTGAGATTTTTTGCTGTCCATGGCGGAATACCCATATCCCCACCAACCAGTAGGATAAAATACCAAAATTAGAAGCAAAAAAATAGGAACTACAGTTTGAGACATTTTTCGCAGGCGAAGAGAAGTTTGAGCAATTGACAAGCAGACGACATAAAAGCATGGCATTTACCTGCGGTGAAAACCTTGCTCTGTGTATGCGAAAACTTCCAGGTTAAACCTCAGCAGCATAGTAACAAGAGCTAAAACACTAGCTCGGAAAAACAAGTACGGGCTTCACTCCAAACCATATTTCTAAGAGTGAACACGACGCAGTCATTCAAGAACGGTGGAAAATTTCGACATTCGCAGCAGATTTGTTAATTGGAGTAGCCTATCCTGACAACTTTTGCACATAAATGAAGTAAGATCTGAACACAATGAAATATCGCCAATGAGTGTATCAGCCTTGGAAGTACACTACAACTTCCGGTTTAAACTTCTTGCCGTTTTCTAAATTATGGGTTACTTAACACAGACCGCATTGTTAGGATTTTGAAGATGTTGTTAACCTCAATGTTTCTAGAAATTTTTAGTATTTAAACAGACCTGAATGGAAACCTCTGCAACAAGCGGCCGAAACTTTAACTCTGTGCAAGAAAGATTGATTATCGTAGACGTATGACTACTGCGGTCAACAAGAAAAATCGTTTTTCAGAAGTTCGTCGGATGAGTCCTAATGCACGAAGCCCGATGCCGTGAATTTAAAACAGACAAAGAAGAGTTGGTAATTTTACGTACAAAACAATCACTTTTGCGAGTTACTGTAGACGTGATCGAATCTCAACATTTACAAGCGCAGTGCACAGTGAATTTTTAAACGAGTGTATCTAATCAGGAGTTAGTTGACTCTTTAAATAATGCTGCTGATCACACAGTGGAAATGATGAGAATCTTTTTTCTGTATTTTCCACGTAATCGTACCCTTGAAATGAAAATGAAGTTACGGTCTTTTGTTAACTTCATATGCGGCCGTGGTGTTTCCTTTTTTGTATATTTGGTATCCATGCACAAGTACCATAGGTTGTAACGTAAATGCTTTCCTCTGACCTTCAGCTTCGATAATAAATCCTTCGTTACTGCCAGCTTTGCAAATTTGCACGGCTTGTCAGACGAGAACAGACTAATGTATGCTTTTACATTTGTATCTGACACGTCCCAAGCATGAAAGTGCTCCCAAAAGAGTCCACAAACGGAACTTTAAGTGACGAACCTGCGAGTCCCTTCACTCAGCCCTTTTCGATAGAGCAGTGGTTCCCAACCTTTTTTTATGCATTCCTCCCTTTACTTATTTTAGAACTTTTCATTCCTCCCCTATTACACCAATTCAGCAGGGTGGCTGAAAGGGTTAAAACTCCATTTTTGCGTTGACACAGATTGCAGTCTGCAGGATATTTGATCTACCAATATATTCTTTCTTACCTATATCTTTTACCTGTCGCAGTGTAGCTTATTGTTGTGCGTAGGCTAGTATTAACTACAATTGGACCAATCGTCTTTATTGACCACAATAACTTGATTAATAAAATTTGGACAAAAACATATGTGTTGTCAAATAATGGCACTGAAGTTTGTCAACAAAAACATGTGATAGTCCACGTAGTAGGCTACAACACTTACAATGAACAGGTAACTCAACTATAAAGTTGGAATTCCTCCCCTAAACTCATGAAATTCCTCCCTGAGAGAGGAATTCCTCCCTGGTTGGGAACCACTGCAATAGAGCTAAATGATAGACTTTGTATTGAACTAATTCACACTGCTTTGTAAATGGCAGGTATCCCAGAACTAAAGAAATGAGTATTCGCCTTGTGGAATTAAGTGTCTCACAAAGGCTCGTAAAAACAAACAAAATACTGCATGTAACCATTGCAAAATTCCAATATTAACGTCTGAACACCAAAAATCCGGCGCTGTTTCAGATTTTCTGGCGAATCACGAGTCATGTCAATGTTTGCGCCGTAACCGCCGTCAACTGACTTTCTGCGGGATTTTCATAGTCAAACCGTTTGAACTCGCACTGTCTTTTCTGTTCCACGATTTTATGGAGGCGATGGAAAGGTCGTCGTCCGAGCAGTAATCTTTACCCTGCGCGACAAAGTACGATAGTTTAACAACCGAAGCGGGTGAAGATCAGGCCGAGCATTCGCCCTTCGTGTCGTTTGATGCATAACGAAGTCTTTGAATTTACACCAACCAATAACATGTCACCGATGTAGAAAGTGGAAGGATACAAAGGCGATTGCCCTCGTGCAACGACAAACTTTGTAAAAAATCTGTGAAATCAAGCAGAAATTGAAGAAAATGTATAGCAAAATATTTTAGATAAAACTTTTGAAGAAATGTTTGAATTGTTATAGAAAAAATAAATTCACAAGTTTGAGGTTTCGTTTGAGCACCGATGGTATTTCGGCCAAATTGTTCTTCACGTTAAACACAGAACGTACGTAGGGCATAAGATATTCATCCGGAAATTAGTCGAAAATTTATTGAAAGCCTTTTCGGTTGTACCGTTGTTATCACTGAACATACTAAAAATGTTGGCAAAATTGTGTTGACACTTTTATCTTCGGGAAGAAACTGCATAAAGTTGGGTTCGTTCCCTTTCTCCTCCTGGATATTTTCGTTTTCGTACTGTTGTGCTTGTGTCGAAGTCAACAGAGGCGAACTAATCGTTGATACTTAAATTTTCAATCTAATTTGTGGCCATCTCACAATAACATTGCAAAGCTCTTATACATTCGTTTCCGGCGACTTCAATAACTGCATGAACCCTCGAAGGCCAACTGTCTGATGTGTTTGTTTTTGTAATTATATTTGTTGCACACCTACAGTAAGTAACTAAAATGAAAGTTTCTGCATCGTTTACCTACGCTTTTAGCCGAATTTCGTAAACCCGCGCTGCCTCACCGCTTAAACGCGTCGGCCAAATTTAATGTCGCAATAAATCACCGGCCTGAATGCTTTCAATGCTTGTTAATCATGTCAACGACACGAGTCCTTTCGCGCGAGCGAATGATACAAAAGAAGCGTGTCGAAACATGTGCTTCGATGTTCAAACGACGCGAGGCAGTAGTCAGAACAGGGAATGCGCCCTGCAGTTTTTTAGGCTCGTGCAACGGTAGAGTCGTTTCAGGGTACTTTTACCAGCACAGCAAGTCTTTTTCGTGAACGATCAAGTTTTTGAGCATTCGCTCAGAAGCCTGTAATGCACACGGCGTGACATCAGATGAAACATCGTTACTGAAGCTTTTCACTTCGGTCTACTCATAACGATCACAGCGGAGCAACGAACGAATTGCGAACGAGGACCACTTCAAGCAAGAGACAGAGAATCTTGCGCGCTAACCGATATTGATGTGGGTATCCCGTGGCAACCGGTCTCGGTAAAGCTCAAATAGCGAGCCTGGAGGTCGAGTGGGTTGTTAGAAACTACTCCATACGTCAGACGCCAAGGTCGGGGAGCATGCTCACTTATTACATCTGATCATTTATCATCCTTGTTCGGCCTTTTGCTATTAAAACTCAGACACTGACACGTCAGGTGCCCAAACGTTATTTCAGCTACAAAAGCAGCACTTCAACGCCATCTTCAACGCGGCTGAGGTTTTGTAAGAACTTGATGTTTGTTTGTCATTTTATGTCTTCCTCTGTCACGCAACAACAGCCAACCTAAGAATACCTTGTTTTGCACCGTAGTGAACTGCAGCTTCCAATTTCGCTCGCCATTGTGACTTATTTACATATACCCGTGATAAACGAAAAAATGCAGGCACCGAGTTCAGCATTTCACACAGAAAACATTTTGAAAGCAGAGCTGGTTATTTGAGTTTGCTCGAATAGCATCCTCGATACTTCACAAGAAATACAGAGCATAACTCTCAGTATTTTGCCATTGTATTTAAAACCTTTTTTTCGGCAATTTTCTTTTTAGGGAAGACCATGGTTCTATGAAAAACGAAACAAGTTCGATCGCCGAGTGATGCGGCGTCCACTTACAGATTGATAGACTTTTTTTGCAAATGACATCCACACGCGAAGCAGAAAATCAATACACATCGCTTAACGTGATCCAACAGACAATTGGTGTGTGAGATACACGTGCACTGATTCTTCGAATGTGCGCTCACAGCCGTCGAATCATATTCAAAGCCTTTTTCAATGTGCACGGCTTCACCAATATGCCGCACAAAAAGGCTCAAAATTATCGTCAACCTTGCTCGTCCTCTACATACCCTTTGAGATTTACGATAGCGCAGTAGAGGCGATGCAACAATTTTCGTGAGTGCCCAGATGCATGGAACATGCTGTCTTAAAAATAAAATGTTAGTTCGCATCAATGACACCAATCTAGAAAACCTTTTAGAAATCTGGGCAGAACCGTACGTCTATATACACCGCTAAGCAAGAAGGCGCCGTTTCTCTGAACGAATTACCTTTTGAGGCAGCATTTTCCGCAGTACTGAAGTGCGAGAAAAATAGAAAAAAATGCACATCGAGATCAAAACCATGCAGCTGAAAAAGAGCGCAATGGTTTTGGAGCCAATCAAAACTTTCAAATTTGTACTAATAATTTCGCTCAAACGCAAGAAAACTCAATTGAACTTCGAGTGGCGAGCGACTTGCTTGCCTCCCCAAAGTGTACGTTATTTAAAGAGAAAAGCGTAGACCTGTTCAGCAAAACTGGTCCGGCGCAGTAAGCATGCATTGATGCGTGTGTGGCGGGCTATGATTCAGTTAAAAACAGCAATCAAAGGATTATGGCACTTCTCCCAGATTTGGTAATGGATTTTTTCTAGAAAAGTTAGAAAACACCTGTAAAGTAGTTCGTTTTTTTAGAGAAAAAACACATTCGTTAAACTCCTGCAGAGTTGAAGCTTATGTCTTTATGCACAAAATTACCTCATAGAACAATTTAGTGCAAACACGCAGTAATTTTCCACGTCTTCATAAATTTCATACCAATTTCAAACTTTAATAAAACTACCTACCTACTACTCTAATAATAATCAAACCCAGCTCCGGTGCAGCAATTTATCTGCATTAGGGCATCACTTAACAAGACCAAAAGTCACATTATAAATATGTTTTACTATAAGATATATAAGCGAGGACCGAGTAAGTCTTAATTCACGGACATCACGCAGTGGACCGTCAACAACCCAGACCCGTAGCCAGGTTTCAATGTTTTTGGGGGCAAAATACGTTTTTGAGGGGGCAAGTCTTTGTTTTTAATATATGTTTAAATTTTTTTTTCTTGGCACGACAAATTTAGGGGGCACTGGCCCCGAATGCTCCCCGTGGCTACGGGCCTGCCACAACCGGGAACTGTTTACACTTTCGAAGGATACTGGACTTGTAAATCTGACAGACACAACAAAACGTGCGTTTTTTCAAACCAGACAATTTTAAATTCTTGTTACACCAAATAAACTTGCCCTATAGTGCTTAAATTGGTCTGCAGTGCGCTAAAAATAGATGAGACTGGAGGAACATTGCCCTCATTACTTTCCGTTACTATTGGTAAAATGATAAACTTGGATACGCCAAACATCGTAAATCTTTTGCCAGCGGACTGCCGAGCATGTTTGGTTTGTGGCCCATTCAACGCGGCTCAAGCGCACAGCAAAACAAGCTCCGCGGGGAGCAGAAAGCGTGCCACGCCGGGTGTTGGGACGATTTATGACTGACAGATGAAAAAGAACGCGCGAGTGAATTAAAGTGCTTCCCAAAACGTGTTATGCAGTGGTGTGGTAAGAAGCACAAACAGTTGGTAAAAAACACAAACAGGCGCGGCTAAGTTCGCATAAATATTTGCTAACCCGCTTTCACGATCAACCAGGTCAGGACGTTATTTTGAAACAACAGCGAGTGGTTAGTTTTGCGAGAAAAGTCCTTTGAAGGATCCGACAAGTGTAGGAGAAATGCACCGCGCCGGATGACAGTTACAAAAAACTTACAAGTTTCTTCCAAACAACCTTATGATAAATTGTAGTGCAAAAGTAATGCAGTGGAGGATTTAGAAAGTGAACTGCGTTTTCCCACTTACGCCCGGAAAATTAAATGTGTTTGCGTGCCGCTTGCCGCATAGCACCAACGAACTAAGACCGCGATTGCAACCCGTCGTATAGGAGTACACAATTCACGCCAAGCAAATGATAAAGTACTACATTTCCTTGGAAAACCTGACTGCAAAGCGCTGCAAAACTACAAAAAATATTTTTATATTCGTTTTAAGCGTGACTTTAAGCCTGTACGTACGAAGGAGTATTTAGATTTAAACCACCAATTTTTTTTATTCGGCACGAACTGTAACCAAAATGTTTCTTCTATAATATACCAAGGTTGTCAGGTTGGCATTTTTAAGTCAAATATCAGAAATCTGGCCTTGTTTCAAGTTGGTTGGCCTAAAAATTTCATTTTGGTCTTTTGGCTTTTTTACGCTTGAAAAAAATTCCTGTGAAGTATTTACTATTCCATTTTTTTTCGGCATCAACTTGGCAAAATTTTTGTGATAGAATGCTATATTAAACCGACGCCCACGTTCTGATGTTGTTGAGATTTGAGGGATGCAACATTTCAAGTAAACTTTTTGCTTAATCACTGGAAATGCGGGCACTGTGTAGTGTGTTGTAAGCACTAAGCAGGCTCAACACTTGCAGGCAGGTCTGCTTCTCTGCGATAGAAATGCGACAATGACGTCGTCGAAGTGGAAGGGCTCTTGTGATTCTGGTCGTAGGTACAGGATTGAATGGGAGATTACCTTCGCTGGGTGCAGAGAGCTGCCGATGGATCGACATGCAAACTGTGGCACCATTGTACTCAAAGTGGCAATCTCACAAACCACGACAAGTCAGAGAAGCATCAGAAATGAGCTCCAGTACAAAGCCAAGCAAGACTTAATCTCAATTTCGAAGATATTTCTAGTGATATTCTTGTAATTTAGGTGTCTTTTGTGACAAACGAATAGCGATACAGCAAATCACGTTTAGTTTACTTTTTGGCCTTTATTTAACACCGTTTGGCTTTCCATTAACATTTTCATCTGGCAACCGTGTAATCCACATTGCATCAAATAAATGCATCATAGGTAAACGTTCCTAACACATCGCATGTATTAAAACAAACAGTGAGCTTTGCGTAGGGACTGGCACTATTGCTTCCATTAAACCTCGGTTCAATTCTCCTAGAGAGTTTTTCATATTAGCAGTGGATAAAAAAGAATAAAAAAACATCGAAAACAACTCGCACACAAATCATTGGTAGTCCAAATAAATCATGCGAATTGTATTTTCTCCCTCGCAGCATTAACGGAAGCCCTGATGTTGAACTGTCAACGCTTCAAGGTTGCTGAGCTACGAGTGAATGAAATGAGTCGGCAATGAACGAAATTTGAATCGATCATTCAACCTGAATTCTGCTTCGTTCCCGCACGTAATCATTTTTTGATTGATGGGCCGCCAGCACAAAAAGGGAGAAAACAAAACCATTCCAAGCAACAGTTTTCTCTTTGGCAAACAAAGGACAGTGTCAAATTCGTAGCATAGGCCATTTAATAACAGTCCCGAATTGTTGACATGACGGGTAATGTACGACAGCTTCTAGGAAGCTACAAGACCTGAGTTTTGCAGGTGCCATTCGTCCCATAAACCGAAGCGCGCAGCTTCGGATCAGAAACAGTCGCAGCCAGACGTTCTCGCGAAGTTGACTGCTTAAGATAGCCGTCTGGACAAACATGTGTCAGAAGAGGGGCTAAAGCTCTAATCTCCGGGGACAGTCGCACCAAATTTTATTTGGTACCCTGTAGAAGCTGCGCGGTTGATTGGTAACTTCAAAAATGGGAATAGCGTTAATATTCTTTCGGTCAATTCAAGCAGCAGGCAATTCCATGACAACTGATTGTTTGAATGGCTTGGTAGACCTACTAACCATTTTTACACAACCTACTTATTGCCGCTTTTGAGATGCGGCTCAGGATTAATACAAAATAGTGTTTTAAACATGCAGCCAACTGCACTTTAAATCAATTTTTTATTTAAAGTTCAACGTGACATGGCATCAATCGATCGGTCAGGGTCGGCAAACAGTTAAAAGCTCATGGCAGTGACAAATACGAAACCAATTTGATTAATTTGTAGGTAAACTGTACCTGTGTGCTTTTGACAAAAAAATACAATAGCTGCAATTCGAGGTAGTTTATTTCATCCGTTTAGATCTAGTGATATCAAAAACGCGGACACGCTTACCTGCGCCACTTTTTCATCAACCATTCGGAAAAAGTCTATCTGACTTTGCGTAAGAACCAAGCGGCTGAAATAAAAAAGGCGCCATCAACGAAGGTACAAGACCGGCAAAGGGAAAGGGAGCGCACATAGACGTACCAGCCTACAGATCTTGCCGTCTTTTTTGGACAAGAAAACTAAAAAGAAACAAGTTTTTAAGCTTTCGAAAAGTAAAAAGAGCGCTTTGCCTAAAGAAATCATTCGTACAGAAGTAACGGCGTAAATTTCAGTCGGCCAAGTGAACTAAATGAATACAAAGTGCTAATTCTAGGTGTTTGGAGAAAAATCCTGTTTCATTGCAACAGAAAAACCGAAACAAAAATTAAAGCAAATACTTATCGATTAATTTCTTAGGCTCTGTATATTAAAAAAAATCGTAACAATTATGGCCAGCGCGAATGCTGCGCCGTCGTAAAACAATTACAGTAGGTACACACGAGTAAACCGCAGCCAATACAAATGAAGTTAAAACTTTGACATACGATGAATGCATGTTACAGTCTTTAAAATAACGCTTATTGTGGTTATCGTACCATCTACTTGAAAACCATATACTGCTTGAACTAGCTGATTGCTCAACCACAATTTGTCGACAACTAATTCAGCGACATACCAAATTGGTAGTGCAACAACTCATCGACACGGCACTTGGGCAACATGACGTTTGAGGCTCGGAACCACGCAGCGACGAAATGGCAATTCGACGTTCAAAACGCAACGACATGGCGACGCTGATACAGCAGCAGATCCGTACTTTGTCGAGGTGTCATTTCGCTGAATGGTCTTGCTGCCAAATCGTGGACAAAACCGCGCAGATGCTGTTCTACTTACAAACGACAAGCTTGAAAAAGCAACGAAATACACAGTCTAACCTGCTTCGTGGTCCAAATGGTGAATGTTTTGTTGTGCGCTGAAAATCCGTACTGTTAGACTGGAGCGACGAACCGTTTTTCACAGGGCGTTTCGTGTTCTGCAAATAAGTCCTAGGTACATGCATGTTTTTGTTTACACATAAGCAGGAATAACAGCCATGCATGACTGTGCAATTAAACTAGACGAAATCATTTGGGAAACCAGCGTTTACCCCTCTAACAGCCACAGACATTTCAATGTTAACTGTCAATAGCAAACACGAGTGATCCGTTCAGGTGTGATGCAAACTTTTTTTGTGCAGGGTGCTGGGCAACAAGAGCTAAGCCTGAGGAGATCTTGATCGGCAAAATCTATGCTTGTGCTTCATAAAGGCTAAATTGAATCTGAACCTTTGGAAAGATTGTTATGTCGTTAGAGAACCACGAACTCCAAGTTAGCCACCGAATTTCGGTGATACGCACGCATCCAACATATGAATAATTTCTTAATACAATCTAGTCGCAATGAAAAAGGGGTACTCTAAAACTGACGACCAATCTCAAAAAAATAATTCAACACCGTCAAAACGTGGCAACAAGTTTAACGACTGCAACAAATGTGTTGTTGAGTCGATGGCAATTCAATACATAACTGGAGTTACATCCAAGCGTCGCGGTTGTAACTGTCAAATCAGGGTGTTGCAAGCGTATGATCTGCTGAGTTTTCAATATCAATGATCAATACAAACTTATTTTGTGAAACACTGTCCACATTTGATAAACATCGTCTTTAATACCAGACGCAAGCAAATACACAAATTAAAAAAATTATTGACCAGCATTCAATGTTCCCTCTAATTTTTAATAATGCTGGGCGGAAGAACAAGCGGGTGCGCGCTGAATCACAATTTTACTGAGCAGAAGTTATTAAATCTTAGGTTTTGTAGCATTGTTGCAACTGCGCAGAGGGATCTTAGCAGCTGTGCGGCCGCGCAGCTTAGAGGAAACATTGCCAGCATTACAATACACTGTCGTCTCGCTGATTCATGTGTGAAGTAGGGAACGACCGGGGCCCAATCAAAATAATTAGCCGGGGCCGGAGTCCACAGATAGCTTTTTTTGTATTAGTTTTTTCAACATAATTTTATTTTTGCATGTTTTTTGCCATTTTGAACCCCCTTGGTCAATGGTAAACACCAACATTTAACGAAGTTTGGATCAAGGTACACTATTATAACTAAACAATATTGTTTTGGACGACAGCAAGCACTATTTAGCCTTGTTCAGCTAAGCTTTTTTTCATCTACGTTTTCTGTGGTTTGCTTCACGGTTGAGCTGATTTTTAGTGTTTGTGAGTCAATAACAGTCTCACGGGATCCATGATTCATAATAAGAGGATTCGCTATTTACACAGGTCGGAATCGGCATCCTAGCACACAATGGGATTAAGTCTACAGTACACAATGGGATTAAGTTTACCAGTACCAGATTGACAGGCGGTGAACTGATAATCACGTTTCTGCGCCTTACTGCTGTTTTGGGAGGCTTTGAAAACTGAAGTTTTTTTCTGTTGGTAGCAGTTGAGAATG
>JGI24021J15306_10004383_pt1 | contig 16390 bp, 9 predicted proteins | sample Ectturendosymbi1_FD_15306 | JGI IMG/M metagenome (IMG submission 15306) | reverse complement strand
ACTTCATAAAAATGTTATGTTGTAAATACAAACCACTGTTTTGAACAGAAGGTATGGATGACTTTGGCGGTGAATCGCAGGTTACGGTCAACTCTGAAGGAGAACGTCCAGGCTGTACAGTAGTGCTAACTGATTCGTACGTGTCAAATATGCACTTGTACATTTCCCCAGAGTACTTCGCGGGTAAGTTGCGAGCAGTTAAAGTGATCTGCCCAAGAAATGAAGACTGTGATGATGTCATTAGAGAAAAGGTTCAACACGATCTGCACGTTTGGCAAAGCTTTGAAACAAATTTTGCTTTGCTAACAAAGTGTTACAAATTTGCAATCAAGAAGCCTTCGTGTTTTCGAAATACTGAACTCCAAAGTGCATAGAAAAAGCGTTGGTTTCATTTTCTGCGATGAACTTGCTGCACTACATATTGTCATGTGAGATGCAAGTAATTTCTTGTCATCTCTTGCTGACAAAGTTACTTCCTGCATTTTTGCAGCGGTGCATTGTTCAACGTTACAAAGTCTAGGGATTTCAATATGATCAGGTTTGACGTAATTTTGCACTTGCACCATTCTTTGCTGACTGAAAATACAAACGTAGCCTTGTCCAAGAAACCGTAATAAAGAAAATTGCCCGATACCTCTGTTGTGTACAGTGTTAATAGATTTAGCAACTTTCAGCGATAGTACAGTCGGCTATATTCCTTTATGCGGATGAGAGTGGCGAAAATTTGCCCCTCGTCCCCCAGTTAATAAGCTCACCTGCTCAGTAAGTCCAAAATTGTCCGGTCCCGAGGTGGGCTTAATAAGTGGGGACTGCTGTACTAACCTTTCAAAAGCTTACACATGGCTTACGCCAGCAATCCTACTGACATCTCTCACAAACTTGAAACCAACCCATTTATCACAGTTCTTTTTTTCATATCTGACAAGCCAAAAGCCTAAATCAGCTATGTCCAACCCACGAGTCGCATGTGGCCCAGTCGAAGGTTTTGTGTGGCCTAATTTAGGTTATTGCTGTAGTACAAGTAGCCTATATACTGATAACCTGTCCTTATTTTTATAAAATTAAATTTGACATTTTTGATGCAGGTGTTCCTCAGTGCCACTTTACCAGTCTGAACTGTGTGCTGGGAGATTTCAATACGTCCACTTACACCTTGGTGCAAAAGTTTTTACTAGTATCCCGATTTCTGCCCTTGTTCCATTGGCACTAAACTTGCCCACGAAATCACACTTACGAAGTGGTTAAAAGTGTCAAACAGTTGTTACCATCATGATTCGAACGCTTTCAGTACATTAGCTTAAACTAAATTTAGTTTGCTAAGATCAAAGCAAGTCTTCAGTAAGCAACTTTGGTTGGACATAGCTAGCCTAAATGATGCCTTCAACAAAGACCAATATTAATGCACTTGTCCAATGGAAGAAAGGTAGCCCTTCTCAGAGATATATTATGTTTTTTTGTTTTGTTTTAAGGGCATTTGGTTATTTCCACTGAGAAAAATATCACATACCAATCAAACTCACTGTCTCTCGAGAGTAGTCGAATTGTTGTTTGCTTATGGTGAATAGAACAAAGCTCTGATTTTGGTTAACATAACACAGGAATACGTGCTAGATATTTTTTGAAATTACACAAATAGAAAAGAAAGCTTTTACTGGCTTATTGCAATATAAAGGAGCTACCAAGATTTTTACATTTGGAATCTGAAAGTAACATCTCCTTAAGCTTGTGATATCTTCAAACTGTGAAAAATATGCTACATCCTAATTTTCGAAGATTTTTTATATAGAAGGGAAGAACCTTTACCATAAATGTGCAAACTATTTGGTGCAGTTAATCAGGAATAGATGTAAAACATTTGGATTGATCAAACACAGGTCTGCATAATCTTTTGAAAAACAAGTAAAAATTAAATACTACCTTCTACCTTAAAACTGCGCTATGTGCTGCACAAAGTACAATTATCTCAATAGACATCCTGGTAATGTTCTGTAAAGCTGAACTGAACATACATACTATTTTCAGGACGGTTTGCCCTTACAACAAAAAATGAAAATTCATATTATATCTAGGACACCTTGGATGACATCCCAATACATATAAAATTGTGTAAAAATACTTATCCTCATTTTTAGCCCAAATGTTTAAACTTTGCATACGAGAGGGTACCGACCCCAAAAGCTTAATGTGTGCACAAGTAATTCCCGTTCCTAAAGGGGGGCAAAAATATTTTTGCACTAACTACAGGCCTATATCACTCCTCCAACCCATTTACCAAATGTTTGAAAAATTACTTTATAGCCAACTGTATTCCTATATTGAGCAACACAATATGCTCTCTAAACACCTATTTGGTTTTAGAAGTGGGTTATCCACATCTTTGGCTATATACGACATACATTAAAACTTTCTGCAAAACACAGGAAGGACTTACTACTTCTGCTATATTCTGTGATTTATCTAGGGCAGGGGTGGGAAACCTATTTACTATCACAGGTCACATGAATTGTTCATTATTGCTGGTGGGCTGCAAACTCACTTAATGTAAGTTGTCACTTTTTGGAGAATGATTTTTATCGTAAAATTCTACCTTTATCTAACTATGAGGAAGAGTGACTTCTCTTGACTTGCTATCTAAGTACCTGCTTATCAGGGAGCTTCATTTTGACGCGATTTTGTACTCTAACTTGGGTAATTAAAATTCTTACGTGGGCCATAACCAATTTTCATATGGGCCATAGGTTCTCCACCCCTGATCTGAGGCCTTCAATACCCTTGATCATGAGATACCTCTATTGAAACTGAAATATTTTATGGAATTAGAGGTTACCCGTAAGCTTTTTGCTAGTTATGTGCAAGACAGACAACAGTATACTATTGTTGGGGGATATAGGTCAACTACCCAGGAGGAAACTCTAGCAGTACCACAAGGTTCATCACTAGGCTTCCACTCTTTGTTTATACATGAATGACCTTGCAAAAGCATCAAACTTAACTCCTACACTCTCTGCTGATGATACATTGTTGACCATATCCTATCCTGCACCAATTTTGCCAACTTGCAAAATGGAGTTAAGAGTGAACTGCAAAAAGCTGATGAATGGATGCAATATAATAACTTGTGTTCAAGTTACTCAAAAACCACACAAATGGTTATCAACAATAACCTAAACCAATCTTGTGAGTTTAAGGTAAAAATTAGAAAAAAAACTTTGAACCAACTACATGCTTTACATAATAAAGTAGGAGAAATGACCTACAGTTGTTTCATGTCAAGAGTCTCACCATTGTACGAAAAGTTAAACCATAAAATTAATGATAGATACATTCTTGAAATAGGCAAATTGATACATAGTTTATATTGAGGCAGTATTCCTGTTAATTTGGATTAATTGTTTACTTCTGTAATTCAGGTCCACTCTCATGCAACCCATGTTGCCACACAAAGTGGACATATCTAGCAACTGACTTCAACAATGAGAGGAAAAAAGTCACTCAAAAACCTTGGCCCAAATTTCTGGGACTCTATTGATCCTTATATTAAAAATTTCACCATCTGCATTGAAAAGGCAGTTTAAAGACAGACTTATCACAACATCTAGTGATTGACTATAGGGTGCTGGGTAATGGCAAAGGTTAGGAATTTACAACTTGGATTTACCAATCTCTGCTTACGTGCGATGCACCATAAACTTTGTTTGACACGAATACAGTAGAAGTACAATATCAAATTTAGATTCCAGGTGTTTTGTGTGCATGGATTAACTGTTTCTTGCTATTTTGTTTTTTTGTTGTTTTTTGCTGCCATGGTCTTTTTCTTTTGCAGCAACATTGCGTGAAGAGGTCTATTCTCCATTATCTGCAGCAGGCCTCTGCCCTTTGAGGATTCCTGTACCATGCTTAAAATACTTCCGCATAACACATGAAGCTTTCTCCACCACACTACACAAGACCTCTGGCCTTTAAAAAAGTCAAAAAAATTGCTTTTCCTTGGCACCAAATATAAACTGCTGTAGAGCAAACAACTGTCTGCTTGCATGCGAAAGGGAAACCTAGGCAGAGTTTCATTTCAGCTGGGTATACACTTTCTCTGTCATGCTCAGGTCCTTGCAGAACTTGGCAAACCACAATACATACTGGTTGCAGCCCAGCACAACCATATTGATCATCCAGCAGACTGCACCCCCTTTCAAAAATGTAACCCTATTCAATTCCCACTGATTTTCTCCACTAACTTTAAACAATGGTAGAAAATTATAAAACTGTTGAGAACCTGTAAACAGGTTTGTTTTTGATGTCCCAGTGCTTCAACTTTAATTTGCATGCAATTGTCTAATGTTGTCACTAATAAACAACGATGGAACAAAATCTTTTTTTTTGCTTGATTTCATCTTATTCTCATTGTGGAGTTCTCTAAACAATCTAATCATCATAACTACTTTTTGTCATCCCATTGATTTCATCTTCTAAAAACTGACAACCTGCACACAGTTGTTTGTGACAGATTGCAACAACAGTTTGTACTTAGAGTAGCACAAATTCTGTTTCCAAACTAAAACAAAGCTAACATGACAAAATTCTGATTTTCATCCCTTATCTTCAACCAGGGATACATCCAGGGGGATCTGTTTGGCTGTCATGACAGGCCCCTTTGTAATGCAAGTACTCAGCATTAAAGCCAATAAAATATCAAATTATGTCACTGCAGGTCTCTAATGCGGGTGGTTTGGAACAGGCAGCAGCATTTTCCTTCTAACGTTGCTTAGTACTATAACAACGTCCCTGCCTTGTCTAAATAGCGCCTGTGCAATGACATAAAACAATCATCTTGTTTGAACACTCTAAATTGATACTGTGTCAAACGTACAGCTCCAATGCAAACAAAGCTGTCAGAAACTCGTACGCTACCATGCCACGCACACGCAGAGCTGTTTTGTAGTATTTCACGTCATGGCAGGAGGACACAGTCTCCAAATGCGATCGTTTCGTTTTGCAGTTTTGGCCTAAATTTTATCTGCCGTTTACACCTACAAGGTTATGACAAAATTAAATAAGTTTAGGCCTTCCTTGGGTCACGCCAAGCAATGCAGGTGTGTTTCTACTGAGGTTATGTTTTTTTGAAGAACTTCTCATATTGAAAGGAGCGACAGCATAGCTTCAGAAATTGTGGCCGCATTCTCTAGACAAAATATCAGTCAAGTGTTGTATTTCGAAAATTGCTTTTTAGAATTAATCAGTTGACGATGTTGTTTGCTGCACAAGAAGTCCTATATTGATTTCAATAATTCACTTTTATACAATGATGCAAAATCATCACAGCAATTGCAACTCAATCATACTTCTCTGCATTGATTTCACAAGTTATTATAGTATTTGTAACACCATCATCTTGATAGAGAGTGCTCCACAGACGCAGTTGTGCAGCTGATTGTCAGCATCGATTTTACAAGTGAACAGTAGGTATGTATGGATAAACAGCTCTAATTGCTGAATGGCTGACATTTGCTGAATGTTCGACAAGCTAAGTATCTTCAGCACCTTGTTTGTAGGAAAAAACAGCGATTGTGATGTAATAAATGTGCTGCAACCGAAAGCAACAATCACTTGAAAACCTTTCCTTGTGTGTTTTGACAATGAGATCAATATGTACTTTTGGGATCAGAAAGCACGAGCGGCAAGTGTGCAAAGCTTCGCACTGTGGCAGCAAGCAACAACAGAGTTCACGCGTCGCAATCACTCTCCGCGTACGCTAGTCATTACGTTCAATCATTCACAAGATAATATCGGCAGAGCTTCCACGCCACGATCACTCTATTATTGATTGTTCGTGCCACGTATATATATTGTTGTTCTTCGCGCACATCCCGTTCATGGTGAATCACACATTCAACGCAACGCCACCAGAGAGGTTGCAACAGTACCACTATCTATTCTAAATAGTTACTTGCACTAGGCTAGCCCTAAGAGCCAAGTTTTATTGGGTTTTAGGTAGAGCTCGATCGAAAAAGGCTTTTCTGGGCTGATAGTGATGTTTTATTTTTCATTGCCGATATTTTGCAACGCTCCAACCACAGTTGAAAGCCAATACTTTAGTGCGATAAAGAAGCACATAACATAATCCTGCGCAAACCCGGGTCACTAAGATAGTCAATGACCACAGCAGGTAGGCTACCCTGATTTGTTTGCAGTCAGCCATCTGCTTATCATGCAAAAATCTGAGAGCAAATGTTACATCATAGACCGGTTTATTGGGATAATTGCAAAGGGGTCTGAATATTGCGCACTACTTGATGCAGTCGGAGGGCTGCGTGTCCTATGGAACAGTACAGAGAATTTGCATTAATTAATCATAGACAAAGTAGCAACATAGGGTTTCATAAACACTCCGTGAAGAAAACCAGAGTAGCGGCTTTTATGAGCAAATATTGCTGATATAATGTACATCAGTGGAATTTTGCTGTTTGGCGGCATCGCAAAATTCATCAGTCAATTTAAGAGAAAATGTGGTTTTATGCTAAAAAGTGATATCAAAAGTTGCCCTCCACGACAGACCCCTTTTTTCAGGCAAGATGCACCACTGCCTTCAACCACCCTCAGTCAGTGACTCATCTCCAAAACCCAGTGGGTTTAGTATTTAGGTACTTTTGTTACTTACTCGTTTTTGAGTTTGAGAGATTGGTGAAGTAAGTTGACTTGATGTCAGAGAAGGACAAGCAACTACATCATGAATATATCCAAAGTTGAGATTAGATGAAGAACATTTATCAGATGGTGTACACCTGCCACAGAAAAGTATATTTGTACACATCAAACACAACTACACACTCAACCATCGTCAGTTTAACATCTACCTGCTCTCTAAGGTGCACCAACCACAGAAAGGGTCTTCTGCATTTAGGCAAGAAGCACATGATTTGTACTGGGAACAGTTGTATAAGGGCAATCCAACCAATAAATTTGATGTCAATGCATATATAAGAGGGGGTTGAGAGCTTGTATGAGCATTTGAAGCCAACTGCAAATGTTTGACATGACTTGAATAGAAACCTGGGTTGGTGTCTACATTGTCCATGGCGAACTCTGCATTGTTATCATCATTCAAAAGGTGAGAGTCCATTTTTACCTGAAAAATTAAACAAGTTGCAAAATGTTCTTAACCTAATAAAAGTATCCGGATAAACTTGAACAATGGAAATCACCTTAATGATAGAGCCATCATCAGTACCCATGAATGCAACAGTACTATCACCAGCAGTGGTAACTTCAATGGCAGTGATCAAGGAGTCAGGATGCTTGTATGTTGCCAGCTGTTGAAAACTATCACCCTGCAACAACTGCGCAACATCCCAAATATAATTTGGGTTGTTACATATTGGACTTGTCACATCGAATTTCTGAAAACAAGAACACAGCACAAAAGGTGAATACACTCAAAGATGACAAATTGAAAGATTGGCAGCTGGCTGAGTTTCACTTTAAAAGGAACAATTTGCCCATATTTGGCCAAGCCTTTGCAATTCCATAACTTGCCAGTCAATTGTGCTAGAGAGCTATTCAAACTCTCAAAAGACTCCGCAAGTCTTTTAGTTGCAATGAAAAAAATTTTAGGTTTTGGGTTCAGTTTTTTTTGTGGTTGACATCATAAGTGGGATAGATTTAAGCCTTTTCTGTCAAGGTTATCGGGTCCTGGGCACAAACCGCAAGAGGGAAGTATTTCGCTGAAGTTTTTAGTGCGAACTAGGCTAAAATCAGAGTCTTTCAAGACTTTGATTAGCTTTGTAACGTTTCTAGTTTAAAAGTTATGACCAAAAAACATAATATTAGCAATTTTGCCCCAACTTTGAACCAGAAACCTTAGAAAGCCAATAAAACGCTCAAAAGACTTGGATTTTATCCTAGTTACCAATAAAAACATGAGCAAAATACTTCCACCTTATGGTTGGGGCCCAATAAGCTCAGCCAAAAGGCCTTAAACCTACCTTATTTATAACATCACCCAAACCTAAAAAAATTGTTTTTTGTTGCAAACTAGAAGGCTCACCAAGTCTTTTGAGGGTTTGGATAGCTTTCTAGCACAATCGACGGGCAAGTTATAAAGAGTTGCAAAGTGGTGCGAAATTAGTGGCTCAATGTGTGATTTCAAAGTACGATATACTCGTACACCGGCTCCCAACGAGTTAATGACATTGTTAAAACATACAAGATAACAAGCAACTTATACCAAACAACTACAGTCCCATGTTTGGATAGATTAACCTTTGTTCAGCCATGACAAAAAAGCCAAGTGTTCGACAGCACTTAACACCTTCGATGCCAAGCTACATCAAACAACTTATTATACTATATTTCAATGTGAGAGGCACAACACACACATCATTTGATGTATTTTGTAAAATGCTATGCAGTATGTGCCATGGTAGGCCTTTTTTGGCAAATATGTTGTTGGCCATACTGCGGTTATTGCAGAGTGACAGAAGTTTGAGCAGAGGTCTCCAAACTTTCTTGTCAGAGGATCACAAAGTTACTACACAACAGTTAAAGGGCCAGACATATTACATAATGTGGTGGGTCTTGGGGTATGTTACATTCTACCAATTCAACAAATGTTGGTAAATATATTATCGCATTTGTCCATTATTGACAAAATGTCTTCATGGGCCCGATGAAATGGCTACGTCATAGTTTGGAGCCCTGCTTTCTGGAGACAAATTCTGCTGTCATATCATTTCATATTGGCAAGGTTTGTTGCTAGAAGTTTTCAGTTATGTGGGATGTTAATGGAATAAGGAAAACAATTTTTATGTGATAGTAATTGTTTCAGGTTGTTCAACTATTCATTTGATGTGTTTCATGTGTTTTTTTTTTATTGGTCCAGGCCTATCAGGTAGTAGCTCCTTGGAGCCATACTAGCGCACTTCAGGCAAAAGGGTTTCAGGATTTTTTAGGCAAGTATATAAAAGTTTATATTGCTGGAGTTGAAAACACAGACCAACAGTCTGCGGAATAAAGAGGTTGCTTCATTAATTATGTCTGCTTCAAAATACATTTTTAGTTTCTTTTGTTAAGTGTCACAAAATCACCCAAACCACCCCAAAGCAGCTTGGCACCACAGTACACTTGGCTGGAAAACTGCCGCGGTGCCGAAGGTATTAATATTTAGTCCAAATAAAAAGCATTTTTATTCCAAGGGCTTATTTGCAGATACCTGACAGGAGCAACTGAAACCACAAAGCAATCAATGCGGTGAATGTCTTATCAAAGACATCATATTTAACTATACTATGCATACCAACTACCTGCATTCCTACCTCACAACATTTACCAACATTGTGCATATGTGTAGCCCAGTTCTAATTAGTTGTTTGTGATGTATACCGGTTGGTCTTCAGGTTGATATTTTACAGACTGTTGCTGAACTTAACAGAGTTTTTCATTGCATTGCTGCTAACAGTGATTATTTTGAAGTCTCAGCAGTGTCAATTGTGATGATCTTGTGAACCAAAGGTGGAGCATTAAGTTAACTTGAATTAGTTTCAAAACTATATATTTGTCTTTGAATCTTTGAGTTGGATTACATATGGGCCTAGCCTAATATCAGTGATAGGAATTTGGATTTAGACAAGATTTGGTTTTTGGATTTGCATTGGATTTTGAAATAAAAATTTAAATTGGATTTGTATTTGAAAAACATAAATCCTTTTTTATCTTTGGAAAACACCCAAAGTAATTTAGGTATGAGGCTGACTGCCATGATCACAACATGAAAATACTATATTCATCCATGATAATGTGTTTAATGTTTTGTGCCCTGCTGGCATGGCACCTCAGTGAAAAGCATAGTCTCATCTCTTCCTCTATTTTAAGTAGAACCTTTGACACTTGAAAATGCATCATAACACCATTAGGAGACCGTCAAACGCTGTTCCCACACTAAATGAAAAGGAAGACTGCACCAAAGAGTTCAAATAAAGTGATAATTCTCCTACAAGAATTTCCACACTGGTTGTTCCTGTTTCACTGTAGACTTTACTAGCAGTGGGAATCTGCATGTCACTAGCGCATCTGTGAAACCGCAGCCATGTTTTAACATAATCGTTTGGATCATGCAAAAAGGTGTGGGAATGCGTTCCCACACCAAAAAAGGTATCGGAACACTGTTCCCACACGTTCCAACTCCACTACACCCATGGATATGCGTGAGAAGTATATTGCTCACTATCTATTTGTCTGAATCTTCTTAGGTTTAGAGTTAGTGCATGTTTTGCTTATGACAAGACAATTATAAATCAATGCAGGTTTTAAAAGTCAGCTTTTGAGGGTCAGTCAGAGAAAAATTTAGTGTGGATATTAAGATGAACGACTTTGTTGGGAATATTCTGCAAAATAAGTTTCACGCCTGCTGTGGCCACACCTTGCTATCAGGTACATGCAGAGGCGTAATGAGGTTAGATGGCGACCGGGGCAAGAAGGAAGTTTGCACCCCCAGGTTCGAACCTGAGGTCTTTTGGAAGCAAATGTACTGTATTGAAGAAAGTACTTGCGGCATTGTTGGGACTTTTTTGGCATTCCTCACAGTGATTCAGCACCTGAGGAATTGTGCTCCCCTTGCCCCCATTACACTGCTGGGTACACGCCCTAAACGTCGATGCACACCTACCCGCAGCGCTGCTATGCTACTTTAGGTGCAACTGGTGCTGAAACTTCGCTGCTGTTAACGGCACTGAATAGTCCTCACCCTATCCACGCTGCACATGGGCATTACACTCATAATAGCTGCATAACATTGTTATGGTTACACCACGAACACAAAATGTCCATACGCAACCACAAAAATGGATTAGTCAGTTGTCACCAATCCGTTGGCAGATGTTTTTTTTTAATTGTTTTGTAGTAAAAATATTTTGACAAAACTACTTGGCTATCAACAGCCTACTTGTCTCTGCAGCAAGATGGAATTTGTGGTTGGAACCATTTCGCTTTCATGTGAATTGTATTCACTTTCGTGCAGCTCTATTCATTCATGTGGGGGTGGCACAACTGTGTATGGAAATTGGTGTTTTGCTTTACATGTGCAGTGCTGTGGAAGTTGCATGGTTAGCAAAGAATATTCGACACCGGCCCATAACCAGCTTGAGACACTAGGGATGACGAATAGTTTTCTGAGAAGGGCTCAGAATTTTTAAACTATGTCCAACACATTTTTCCAAGGGGTGAAAAATTTTTCCAGGGGGCCTTGCCCCCTTAACTACGGGCCTGATTTGACATAGCAGTGTGTGATTGCATTTACAGTAGCGTTTAGGTGTCTTTAGTGAATAATAAGGATAGTTTATCTTTAACGATTTTCGCAAGCCTATGTTGGCTTTCATAAGGTTAATCACAGCAAGTTAATCTTCAGAACAATGAAAAATCACCATGCAAGATAGACATTTATCTCAGCCCCCCTACTTTTTTCCTTGGCTCTGCAGTGGCCACCCCACTTTTTAAATTCTAGAATCGCCACTGGCTATCACTGTGACAACATTCATTTAATTTTGCAAAAAAATAGCAACAACCTGTTATGCATATTAACAATAACATCGTTATGTGCTAGGTTTCTTTTGAGTCTTTTTTCGGCCATAGATGAATGTTTTTTAATGACCAAAAAAATTAAGTCAATTTAGTCATGTTTGAAGCTATAGACTAATGAATACTGTTATGGCAAGTTCTAAAACTATTATGGGACAAATGACCAAAATGTCTCATCAAAAAAACAGGTTGTGTGTAAAAACCACAGAATCTAAAAGCAGCAGCAAGAAGCCACAAACTGTAAAATTCAATGCCAAATTTTGCTACACTCAACAGGCTTCAGGTAAATTGTACTCACTGCTTTTCCACAGGAAGGAATTTTACGCTTGAGCCATTGAATCTGTTTTGCAGTTCCTCCACTACCTTTCATGCAATTGCTCACCACAGACACAAATTTTTCTTCAATTTGATGAATTGGATACAAGCAAATGACACTACCATCTTGACGAGATCTGTCCTTGAATGACACAAACAAGACATCGTTAGATTTGCCAACGGGAATGCCAAGTTGAGCAGCCAATGATCTTCCAACTCTTGCAGTTTTTGAAGTAATGGCTGTCCCATGCGTAACACCATTGAGTTTGCACTCAATTTGCAGCTCAAGATATGAACGTAACAAGCCAGATGGATTGCTACCTAGACAAAGTTGAGACACAAAAGTAAAGTTTCTCAAAAACGATGGCTCATCATTCACTGTAACTGGGTGGGTTATAACAAAAAATCCAGTATTTTTAGAAGTAAATCCATCCAAAAATGTTACTCGAAAGTTTCGACGAGCATACTTTGCTTGTTTCATTTCTAAACCCATTTCACCAATTAGCAACCCTTCTTGAAATAGTCGGGAAGAGAACATATCTGGATCTCGATCGTTATCGAACAGCAATCGCCTTGATACAGTAAGAACAACTTCTCCTTGCTCATCTACTACATCCTGGCTAGTCTTTGACGATCCCACATACAAGTATTGTGATCCATCTTTAGGTAAAGTACTAATGAAAGCAATGGTGCTGAGATCACCAGGTGCAGCCACATACTGTTGGGTTGACATTTTTGTGCTGTTAAATCCATTACGAACATCACTGATGTCAGCTAAGCTTCTCAGTTCACATGTTCCGTGTCTGACATTGTAGCATACAATAATTCTTTGATTTCGTTCATCAATCAAAAGAATCTTTGCAATCACGTTGGAACCTTCACTTGGTCCCGTCACCACTTTTTTTATGAATTTCAGGTCATGTGACAATTGAAAAAGATGATTTGAAGCACCAAGAAATAATTGTCCTGAGCCATGGTCACGCTCATCCACAGCTATTAAATGAAACTCACAGTTTAAATTTTTACATTTATCCATATTAAACTCATACCTTTGGTTTTCTGTGCCACTTTGACTAAAGCATGATGATACATTAAGCAGGATAAGCAACAACATAAAACAGCTTGTTGAGTGTAGCCGTACTTGCGCTAGAAAGTCTTTTTTACTTGGCTTTTTGAGAGCTATGCTTACATTCTTTTCAACCGTCAGTTGAGCAGCACCAGAAACTTTATATGCTGACATCATGCAGTGTTGTATATATCCACTTGAGAAACAACTGCATAAAGTCAAGCCTTTTCACGCTTCCTTGTAAACATATTGAGGTATCCTCCAATAATAGTTCAGTAAATCAACATGATCAGTTATTGAAACAACATGAAATATTTGTAAAGCAAATGGTTACCAGACACAGAAAAATATTTTCTAAAGAAACTAGAATTCTGGAGCATAAAGTGGATACAATCAACACATTTTTGACAATCACCCTTCCCAGAAATTTCATATCAAAGCTCACAACATATAGCTGACATCCCAGGTAATGTTTGCTTAACTATGAAGCATCAAATCTTTAGTTATGCAAACAAATCTTTGGTTATTTTTTAATGTATATAACACAGTTGCCATGACTTTATATATACCTTACATTAGCTGTTTCAGAAACAAGGAACAAATCAAACTTTTGCAACTGATTTAGGAGGGACGATTTTACATCTATCATAAGATTACAAGATGTGCTAAGATCACTTCTTTCAAGTGACAACTGTCCATTCCACCAAATTACAAACATGTCAAAACATGGAAATCATGGAAACCAGACAGATATGACAAAAGTTTAACCACTTGCACAGGGGAAAGTGAGAAAAACAAACCTATTATGCAAAAAAATTAACACATTATAAATTAGAAAACACTCACTTGAAACAAAAGACATTGCAAGCTCACCCATCAGTACATGATATATCCACTAAAACACTTTAAGCATACCTCTAGTCTAAAGGCAGATAATTTTTAGCTATGCTAGCAATTTTTAGTGATCTTTTTAAACAGCACAAGGATGCAGATTGGTTCATGAAGATTCCACTCATGTACAACAGAAAAATGTTACATCACTGCAATAACACTTTGAGAGCCAGTGTACGATATATTCATACTTAGATTTCGGCCTAAAAACATCAGTTTTTGGTTGCCTTACCAACACCATAGTTCCTCTGCCAATTGCACCAGAGAGCTGTTCAAGAGCTCAAACAGATCAGCCAGTCTTCTAGTCTGCACTTGAAAAAAAATTTTTTGTTGGAGGGTGCGGATTTTTTGTGAGTGACGTTATAAGTGAAGTAGTTCTGGGGTCATTTTTGCTCATGTTTCCTGGCCTAAGGCCCAACCACTAGGCCAAAGTGTTTTGCTGATGTTTTTATTGGAAACTAGGCTCGAGTCCAAGTCTTTTGAGCCTTTGATCGACTTTCTAGCGTTTCTGGGTCAAAACTTATAATCTAAATTAAACAAATCAATTATCTAATTAGCTAATTAGTCAAACCTTTTTACTGCTTTAGATCACAACTTTTGAACCTGATACCTCAGCAGGTCATCCAAAGTATCAAAAGATTCGGATTGTAGCCTAGTTTCCAATAAAAACTTCAGCGAAATACTACCATCTAACGATTGGTGTCCAGGGCCAGGTAAAGTGGGCCAAGGTGGCCTAAAACTCCTCCACTTATGACGTCACTCACAAAAAATCCGCATCCCCCAACCAAAAAGTTTTGTTTCAAGTGCAGACTAAAAGACTTGCCACGTCTTTTGATACTTCAACCAGGTACGTGGCATTTACCGGACCGGATAAATTCCCGCGCAAAGCCACTTGCGTTTGTGTTTTTTTTTCGGAAATCCCAAAAAGCAGCCGGATGCCAAAGTGTTAACCAACCCATGCACAAGTATAACAAAAGCAGCAAAAGTCACTAAGTCACACTAATATGTGGTCAAAGAAAAATTTAAGCTTAGCAACCTTTAACAGTAAGACAACCTGAACTGCAAGATATCCACTAACTTTTTAACAATTTTAAAAAAATATTACCAAGACAATTGATGGCACAATTTATTTAGATTGGTTGTATGTACTCAGTGGTAATAAAAGTATTCAATTACATTGCACTATATTTTAGGTATCAGTAGCCTGTTGATGAAGTAAAAGTAATGAAATTTATACATAGTTTTAAAAAAACTCTATAAAAACGAATATATACTCAAAAGTGGTACATGGTGTATATTAATATGGCAACCAATTTTTGACCTACAAACTTAGAAGTTTTGGCTTTACGATTTACAAATTTTTACTTTATTATGGCCTATAAATTTCCTTCATTTGCAACTGCAAAATAATTCAACCTTAGATGTTGTGGTTAATTCAGAAGCATATACTTCGAAATTTAAAAAATATTTGGTTGTTTAACTGTAGGATGATATATTGAATAGTACATTAATAACTACTGTAGAGTCAAACCTGAGAACATCATGAAGTTGAAACAATACATATATATGCATAATGGATTAAGCATTTATCAAACCAAGACACCACATTTCTTGCCTTACCACGTATAGCCTACATCAGGGCTTCTCAAACTTTTTTCTTCTACGACCCCATTTTAGATCAGTTTTTTTATGCAACCCCTTCATGGATAGCCTAGATGTCAATGATACATGTAACACCCAACTACAAATCGCAAGAGGCACTTTCATCTATGACAAAATCATACAAATGCACACAATTCACTAAAGTAACTTACAGTAATAAAACTTCCACATGATGGAAACAGTAAGGAGAAAAAAACAACAAAACACAACACAGCTTACGGACGTTGTTAAGCACAACCAATGTGATAGATGCACTGAAGTGATGATTTTTACACCGATTATCCATTCGTAGATTGATACAAAACAACGCAGCATGAAGGACATTCTCAATATTTTTCAAAAAGGATTGGTTTTTGGACTCGATGATTATCAATTTTGATATTGCCCCTTCACACAAATTTGTGCAAAAGGCTAAGGGTTTATGAATGGCTAGATCAGACGTGACTGGGCATTAATTTCTTGTTCTTATCCAAAAAGGACATAAACTGTGTTTTGAAAATTCCAGTTGCAAACTTTTATCGTTTAATAACTCCGCAAGCTCATCCTGGGCATGGGAGGTGTTTCACCTACTGAAATTTCAATTGTGTATGGTTTACAATCCAACTTTTCCTGAATCAAAGTCCAAAGTTACCTCTTTCTGAAACTGTGTATGAAGCTTTTAACTTAGTCCAAAATTACTCAGTTTGCTTGGAAAGCAGTTAGCCTAGCCCCCAGACCTAACATCCTAAACACAAGCATGTCTTCATTTCGGAATGAATGCAACAAGGTCAATATTGGTCAGTATGCTAAAACCATGATGTATTGTATTGTATTGTATTGTGTAACGTCTTCACTCCCACACGCAAAGCGCTAGGTTTTTAACATGCATCGCAGTAAAGAGAAAAGAAAACGCAA
>JGI24021J15306_10004382_pt1 | contig 16392 bp, 13 predicted proteins | sample Ectturendosymbi1_FD_15306 | JGI IMG/M metagenome (IMG submission 15306) | reverse complement strand
GCTTGCGGAGTCGGAGGTAAAATATCCGACTCCGACCCGACCTTTCCAAAATTTCCAACTCCGACACCCGCCTTCCAAAATTTCCCACTCCGACTCCCGATTCCGACCTTTCCAAATTTCCGACTCCGACTCCTTAACATAAAGGGAATGAAATTTGGCTGTTAAAATCAATGGAAATCGTGATGCACAGCAAGAAATCTCTGTTTCAACAAAAGTTTCAAAAGAAATTGTACCATTTCAACAGGAATTCCCATTTTAGGGGTGTGACATAAAATATGATCAATTAGAAACCGGAATCGGACAGAAAATCCGACTCCGACTCCCAGTGTTGTCAGGAATCTGACTCCGACTCCACCCAAAAACCTCCGACTCTTTACGACTCCGCAACCCTGATGTTAACTATGCACCGCAGATTGCTTTCTTAAGGTCAAGATGCACCACGCGATTTTCAGCAACCTCTGCTGGTTCTGCTAGCTCCACACCAAGGTGCAACCACGCCAGGTCTGAGATGTAATCATGACACTTTGTCCTTAATCAGCCTCTGGTTGGGTCGCTTTCCTGTGTGTGCAACCTCTATGAATCGCCTCGTCAATCTTCTTTGGGACTTTCTGGTCACGTGGCTGAACCATCGTAGGTGAGGTTTCTCTATTCGGAGAAATGCATCGAAATTCAATGCTTTACGAATTTCGCAACTGCGTATTTTGTCGCGAAGCGTTACATCGTGAATTCTTCGCAAAAAATTCCATCTCTGCCACTTGTACTTCTTATGGCACTCCTTCGGTCATTGCCCAAGGTTCATGACCACTGGTAAGATCGGAAGAAAGATTGATCTGAAAACTGAAAGCTTTCCGCTATTTGAAAGCTTCATTTTGTGAACCCGGATTGGTGAAACTCACTCAAACTGCGGTTGCTTTACCAATCCGCAGATTTTCGGGAATACCATGGAATTTGACCCATGCGCTGGGATAGTGAACTTGAAATTTGTCCAACGTCCAATTGGGACGGTAGCCATGCTAGCATTTACATCTACATAACAAAATGTCATGTTTTTTTCCATTCGCTTGTTACAGCACTTGGCATTTAAAGATTTTTTACAGTTTTTAGAATCGTCGTATGTGAACCCTGTTAAAAATCCATATGCCCATGACGTGATGTCCTTCGAATAACTAATTTCGTGGGAATCCCATGGCCCATGGGATGTGATATGGGACAGTCACAAGTTGCTATAGGATATTACATAAAAAGGTGTTCTATGGACAAGCCTGGCAATCTGTGCATCAGTGTCTCTAGTCTGCTTTTCGTCACTCGTGAACACTATCCCAAGGTATTTGAACTTTCTCGGCCTGGTGCACTTGTGCAGTGCATTTCCACTTGTAGAATGAAACGACTTGCGTTCCTGGAGAGGCGTAATATCTCGGGCTTTTTGGTGCCGGTTTTCATTCTGGCTTGATCACACGCAGCTGCAATCAAATCAAGTGCATGTTGGAACAGGGTTGCGGAGCCGGGAGGTTTTTGGATGGAGTCGGAGTCGGATTCCGAACAGCACTAGGAGTCGGAGTCGGATTTTTTGTCCGACTCCGACTCCGGAAGTCCAAATGGATCATTTTTTACATCACACTTCTAAGTTGGAAATTCCGGTTGAAATGGTACAATTTCTTATGAAACATTTGTTGAAACAGAGAATTCTTGCTGTGTACCACGATTCCCACTGAGTGTTAGTTGCTACAAAATTGTTGACAGCCGAACTTCATTCACTTTATGTTAAGGAGTAGGAAATTTTGGAAACGTCGGAGGTGGAGTCGGACATTTTATCTCCCAATCCACAATCCTGGCAGAAAGCACTATTAATATTACAAGCTAAAATAAATCTTATGATTTTCTTATGTTCTGTATTCAGAAAATTTAAAATGATCAAATATGAAATATTTCCATAGCTAGGTACTCACTCTTGCTATACAGCACAAAGGTTTCTTGAATGTAGTTCATGTCATTGTTGTTATTGTTTAATTCATTCACGTTATAGAAATAGTAGCTGCTCATAGTAAGTATAATTAATTTTTATGATTGGTAAATATTATTCAAATAAATAGATTAATTCAAAGCCTTAGCTCATGTATCTAATGACAATAGCAAAATGCTTTCTTCCAAAACAATTTTAGCTCGCTTCTTTGCCATTATTGACAGGCAAACTTCATTCACGTTATGTTAAGGAGTCGGAAAGTTTGGAAAGGTCGGAGTCACTGGCGTAACTCACGGTGGGGCAGGGGGCGAGCCGCCTCCCTTGGCAAGCTAAGTGTAAAATCCGCGCCCTCTTTATCTGACATTTTGGTATTTAGTTTTTTTGTTTGTTTTTTTTGCGTTTTTCTGGGTGTTTTTGATTTTTTAGCTAGTATAGACATCCATGGCATCCGGATTCACTATCATTTCTTAACTTTTCATCTGACTATTGGCTAGTGGGCCCTTACGGTGGACAGTGGGCCCCCTTGTAAGGGGACCCTTCTGCTACGTTTTGCCCCCTGACTCAAACCTCTAGTTACGCCACTGGTCGGAGTCGGACATTTTACCTCCGATTCCGCAACCCTGTGTTGGAGGCCCAATGTGTAGGATACAAGCGACACCAATCGTACACAAAAAGCAAGCCGTTGATCCTGCTGCTTCCAACATTGTCACTCTTGTTGACTCGGCTGTGACTGCCTATCCAATTTATACATGTATATACAGTGAAGTTGAGTAGCAGCAGTACACACCCTTGTCTAGTGCACAGCACCCACAGCGAAGGGGATTGGAATATTGCTGTTGGCAAGAAAACAAACTTTTGAGCAGGAATACAACGACCTAATGACCGCATTAGCTGGTGGCCATCAGTACCGCACTCCTGCAACATTTCCCGAAGTTTTTCACCGGGTTCATGCTTTTGTGACGTCGATAATAGCAAGTGCAAATACCTTCTGCATACTTCCAACATTTATCGGAAATTTTCTGGAGAGTAAAAATGTGGTCTGTGTGTTGCTACTACTAGTATGGAAACCGCACTGGGTGTGCTCCAGCTTTGATTCAATTATCTCGAGGCGTTTTTTTCAAGGCACTTGGCATGCACTTTTTACAGGAAATTTTAAGGACGAAAATGCTCCGGTAATTAATGCAAACTGAGAGCTTTGATATGAATTTCACACTGCACCTTAATGATTAACAGGAAGCACAAAATCTTTGAGCTGTAGAAAGTTTCTGGATACAGCTAAATTGTGCAAGACAATGAATATAACGTGGAAGGTTTTTTCTCGATTTCAATTAAATGTCTTAACTTGCCATTAACAGCATAGAAGTATCCTGAAAATCCTCGTTCTCTCCTGGCTTCGTTTGTGTAAAATTGCAACTGTATAAGCGGCGTGTACGACATGAACATCAAGTCTGTGTGGATTGTGCGTCGAGAAACTTTCCTGATCAAGCGTCCATCTTCCCCATCCATAACCTGCGCACGATAAGATTTCACGTGACCGCGTAGGTGAAACATTTGATCTTAAAATTTTCTAAGCTTATGGCCTGAGTTAATTTACAGCTACAGTTTAAGTGCTGCTTTCATTACTTTAGCTTAACTGGTTTCAGGTCATTTTGTGGTGGCAGACAGAGACCTGCATGGGCTGGGTATTTTTCAGAATTCCTGGCATCCGGCATGATCGAAAAATTCCGCAGGCCCTAATGGGCCGGGCTTTAAAATCGATTGCTCAAGAATGACTCTGAAAGTCCTTTTTAAATGACATATTCAAGGAAACTTTGCTTCATTTTGTATATTCGCCTTTGCTTAGAAATTAACCTTAGCAGCCTCCCACCCCCTCATCTTTTGGTTGGAGAAGTTTGCTTAGAAGTCAAGCTTCTCCAAATAAAAGATGTATTCCATCTTGAAGTGAGCAAATTCATGTACAAATATACTACTTCTCAGTTACCTGCTACGTTTACCAATTGTTTTAAATTTGTTACAGATGTTCATCCATATAATACAAAACAAATCAAAACTCGACAATTTGCTTTACCAAAAGCACGTTCAAACTCAGGTGCTAAAATGATAAAATGTAGTGCAACAGAAATTTGGTCAAGAATTCCTCCGGAAATAAAACATAATAACGTGTTTGGCACTTTTTTGGCAGAGTAGCCTATAAGAAACATGTATTACTCAGCCACTAGAACCATACTTTGTGTTCTTATTTATTGGTGTACATAACAAGAGGATTGATTTAATTACTTAGCGCTGTTACAGTGGAAAGTGTCAAATCATGAAGTATCTCTGTTATATATTACATCGTTTGGCTTTTGTTGCGTTCACAGAAATTGGTCGCATCAAACCGGTGTATGAAGTAGTGGGATGCCTTTAGTCTATAGATACAAAGCAAGCGCATTTCTGTTCTCATACATGCATTGACAACGAGTTCTTCTCCGCAAAGCATGATTGTGCGACTGGTTCTCAACCTGCTTAAATATCGCGACACCATTGCGGTGGTGCAGTGATCTATAGCTTTTGACGCATTTCCTCTTTAGCATTCACGAATACTTTGAATGTGTAAAAACAGTACATGTTTAATGTGACAACTTTGAAACGTTTTCTTCTTGTGGCTTGTCCTTGCCTGCAACCCATTTTACTTCAATTTGCTGTGTAACCGCATTGCAAATATTACATTTTATACCCAGAACAAAAGACTTTTACTAACTATTATACACTGTTCCCTTTAAACTATAAGCAGCTTCGTCCTTGGGAGGTCTGCAGCCTAATTGACCCTTGGTCCTTCGCAGCCTCCCACTCCCCCATGCATTTTATACATCGATGTACTTGGAAGTCATCGCAGTTCTACATTTAATAATCATTATGGCGTCATTCATGGGTGTGTCTTAAAAGCTTGTATTTCATCAAAGTATAGTAAATGCATTAACGCCATCAAGCGTACACTCTCTACTACCGCCATGTATATATCGTCGTCTTCTTTCATGTATTTGTGTATTTGTCTTTACTGCGATGCATTTTCAAAATCTAGTCTAGTGTCTTGCGTGTGGGAGTGGAGACATTCCACAATACAATTACGTGTGACTGTGAATTCCCTCTGTACGGGCAGGGCTGGACCGGGTCGTTCTCTTGTGCAGGTAGGGCTGACCTGCCTCAAACATTTCAAGCTAAACGGGCCTTAGAACTGGATGGCCCTGGTTAACAATGGACCAGGCCGTAAAAATGTCACAGCTTGGAGGTCTTCAGTGAACGATGCTGTTCGAATGTAAAATGATTAATTAAATTGGAAGTAAAAAATTTTTGGCATATTTTTGCTCTTACGGAAAATGCTTTTGGAAGGCAAACTGAGGTTGAAAGATTGCCTCTCATGAAATTGATACTGCTGCTCAGTAGCTGCATGACTATAGAGTCAACGACTATATTCGAGTCACGATTTTGGTGAGTTGACCCGTGTTCTGTAACAATGATTAGATGACTTGAATCAAGTCACGTTGTGTTTTTGCAAAGACTTTACTCGAGTCACAACTTTTGACTTGTGACTTGAGTCGAATAAATGTAACAGTCTCCGATGCCCTGTTCAAAAGGGCATGTGATCTGAGCCCAAAGCAGTGAGCCTCTGCTGCCGCATTTGTGTCTCTGCGCAGATTTTCGTTCTTACTGTGCTTGAATCTCTGCGCAGATTTTCGTTCTTACTGATGAATCTCTGCGCAGATTTTCGTTCTTACTGATGAATCTCTGCGCAGATTTTCGTTCTTACTGTGTTTACTGGAAGCGAAATGTTCACTGATTGCAGAGTATGCATTGTTTCTCTTACTTACGCATGGTTGGAATTAGACCAGAAACACTCAACCTGAACCCGACAGCTCAACGCATTATATGCACGCCCAAGTGAGGCCCGTTTGCTAAAAATTCTTGTAATAGAACAATTAAAGTTGCGACAAGGTAAAATTCAGCAATTACCCAAACTTGAGGTCTTGTCTAAATCCTTGCATTGAATTTAAGACTGAATTAAGCAGAGATTGTGCAACGCTATTTGTTTCTTTAGTGTGGAATTCATCAACTCCATCGCCTCGACAGTGACCAACGCCAAGAGAGCGTCTTGCAGATTTTCACCTGCAGCGCCCTTCTACTGAACCCTTAACTTTTTGTGCCAAAAAAAGACATTCTGCCAACTCCCAAACATTTTCACCTGGGGCTCAACGCCTCCTTTGCTCCTAGCTACGCTTCTATTCAGGAGGACAACTTCCGCAACCCCTGCCTATGCCTTAGATCACTCTTGTATATCCAATGTTTTTATCTCTCTAATCAAAGTCATACCAGCACGCGTAGCTGCAAACGGCCTTTAGCATATCAACACTAACCACACATTTTCTAATATGCTTTATTGCATATGGTAACACACTGTTACTCCAAAGCCCGAATGAAGCCTGAGATTGTTTTCATATCCGACCCGAACAGGCGATATTCGACCCGAATTTTCATATCCGCCCCGAACGTCTTCTAACTCTGCTAAGAATCGCTTAGAGAGAGACACATTGCTGCTGAAAAGCTGCGCATATGCTTATTTTGTTTATGTTAAACTTCTAACAAAAAACTGTTTGGCAGTGGTATCTTAAAAATTTATAGGAATGATCTATGCAGCAATCATTATGTCTTTCTGTTTTTCAAATTATATTTATCGCAAATATTTTGCCAGAACCATAGAGAATGTTAGTTATGCAGTTCTTCAGTTGCATCTGAAAAACTTCATAGAACATCAAATTTCACTGTCATAAAAATGCAACAAAGGATAGAGTAAGTGAAGTCTTTGCTGTTTGGTCAATTCTGTTTTTCCTCTAATATGTTATTTGCCACCATCAACACCTACAGTACATGTCCTGCTGTATAACCACAACTACTACCCGACAGAAATTTTTCCACTGCGAAGTAGTACCAAATAGAGGTAGATGATAATAGTGGCCAATGTAATTTGAGAATCAAAGAAAGGCATTCAAGTTGGTTTATAAACTAAAAGATTGTGCCCAACGCACTTTGAAAACTAAAAACTAGCACTCAGCAGGGGTTGTGACTAAAACATGGCGCGCAAAATTCTTTAAAAATTAAATGATGTCCCCCGACGTAACTTGAGAACACAGATTGTGGTGCCCAAAGTAAATTATAATGGAAATCTAATGTCCAACATAGCTTAAAAACAATATGCATGACAATTTCACTCTGTTTTTTAATTAGTCATTAAGTGCTAGGTTAACCCTTAAACGCCTAGGTGGTTTGCCAATCACCTATTACCTAACATGTGTCGCTAGCGACACGTGCCGTATATACTGGCTAGCGAGTGGAAGGACATCGGAAATAGGAAGTTTTTTTGCAATATCATGAATATCACTTATTAAATCTTGATAAACTAAAGCTCAGAAACAAGAAAAACCTAATAAATTTAACAATTTCACGAATCTCACCAAGAGTTTGACAAACAAAAGTTCAAAAATGAAAACATGTAAACTCTCCATATATGTAAGAACACCATGAAAAGCCAGTAACAAAGTATTCGGTTACTCGTGCAGTACGAACAAAGTACTGTGATAAATTCATGTTCACTGGAACATGGATTCCCGACAGTTTTGGTAAAAAAACTAAAAATTGATAAAAATTTGTTAAAAAACTAAAAATTGATTTTTTACCAAATGTATGGCTTTTTGTCCAAAACTCTTGAACCAGAAACGCTAGAAGGCCAATTAAGACTCAGATTATAGCCTACTTTGCACTAAAACTTGATTCAGAAAATTGGCTTTTTTGGTTGGAGCCCAGGGCCCAATGACCTCGGTCAAGAAGACCTAAAGCTACCACATTACCCCACTTATGATGTCATCCACAAAAAAATGAAACCTAAAGCTTTTTTTTTGATTTTTGAAAGTTTTTTTAATACCAAACTAGAAGACTTCCCGCAGCTTTTGAGGGTTTGAACAGCTCTCTAGCTCAATCGCCTGGAGTTACTAATTGACGCAAGAAACATGGATTTCAGTTATGGATATGCAAAGTGACGCAAAGATCGTTAAACCTACCGGCTTATGAGGTACAATTTTGTGAAAGACCGGTAATGAATTATTTCGTGTATATTTATAGAAAAGCTCTTTAGGTTTGTGGTGCCCGCAGCTTATTAGTGTTTACATCAAGGGTGTCTAACGCATTTGATTTGGTCGCCTAAAATTTAGGCATGGCAAGACTGCACGTGCCGAATACACGGCGTCACAAATTAGTTGGTGACGTCATAATAATTTGACTCTACCCAGCTAATCAGTTCGCTGGCCGCACGGAAACACCTCGCTGGGCGCATGTGGCCCTCGTGCCGAATGTTTGACCTCGCTGACTCGTATGACATGCGTTTGGAAAAAATGTTGCACTATTACCTAGCATTGATCGCTAGTGACCCTATATTTTTCTTCGGGAAAAATTTGATTTTTTCTGTAATTTCACAAACGGGAAGACTTGGTGCGTACGAAAGCAATGCCAACGAGCAACTTAAGGAATATATGGAGTGTCAAAATAGTGAACCATTTGATATGGGTAATACGAACTTGTAAAATTCCGCTTCGGTCGTCGGGTCGCTAGCGACCCACATAGGCGTTTACGGAAAATATTCTCATTTTGATTGACCCGAAACAGTGGCGCAACCAGGAATTTTGTTCGGGAGGGGCCAGTCACCTGACGTTCGTCCGAATATTCCTTCCGTTTAGTTTCGAAAGTTGAAAGTAATACAAAGCATCAGAGAAAAACGTTTAGCAAGTTTGTTGCGGGGGAGGCATGGCTTCTTCGCCCTCATTCTGGCTGCGCTACTGACTCAAAAATGACTCGAGTGGACTTTGCAATGTCTCAAAGTAACTTGGTAAATTTGTGACTCGAATCGCACTCGACCTGAATAAAATCACTAATCAGCTTGAAAGAATTTGAGATGACTCTGACCCGAGTCGAACATGACTGCCTTGTGACTTGATTCGATTTGTGACTCGACAAGTGTGACCTACCACATCACTGCTGCTTCAAAAAACTCATCCTACGGTTTAGGCTGAAATACAAGATAATCAAATTTAGAATGATAAAGGCAGAGTTAGCGAACAGCTGCAACCGCTTTAGCTACGTATTTCTGGATTTGTGCTGTTTGTTTTTCTGCAAAAAAGAAAAAATCTGTGTTTCCAAAAGTCTTCAAATGACCTGCACTTTCAGTGATTGAAAATGGAGTGTTGCCAAACTTTATAACACGACGAACCCCAAGAAAAGTTGATAAACGCCATAAAGAGATGAAAACATAAACGTACCTTGATGTAGTCACAGCACGTTTCCATTTTCATAAAGGTTATTACAAGAACAATTCTTTGACCATAGCTCGCTTCTAATTTCCAAGTGCAATTCTGGTTGTTTGCATAAACGTTGGGATAATTGTCGGAAGTGATAGCTGTTGCTTGGGAACTTGCTTGCAGCTTGGATCCGCACAAGCGCTTGCTATCGACTGCAAAGCGACAGGGTGAAAGGTGATTTTCTCTAAGACCATTTATCGTTTGTCTTTAGTTGGTGCCACAGTTAGATGCCTTAATTTCAAACTAGGGTTTGCGTTTCTTTACACCTGCAGCTGCATGTTATTTCAAGACTTAATAAATAAAAGCTTTAGGCCTTTAAACTTTGGTTATGAAATCTGGATAACTGCATCCAGAGACTACGGTAACTCCGGAAAACTGGATTGAAAACGTCAAAATAAAACAACAAAGCAGTGTGTTTCAATCTGAAAACAATTAACTGAGAGTGGACAGAAAGAAAATCAACATTTAAACGCGTTAAGATTAAACCAAATAATGCTTGTTGCATTTTTAGCTCTGTACGTGTGTAGTTCAACGTGTAAAAGCCAAATTTCAGTTGTACGACAGAACACATAACCCAGCTTTTTAAATTTCTCCGTTCTGTCCGACACGATTCGCCAAATTGACCAATAATGTTTATCTTTGAAAACGCTATGGCGTGGTATTGGTTTAACTGCAACTACAGTATAAACAAAGCGTAAGCTGCGCTACAACATGAAATTAAATTTTAGTTTTTTGCAGTCGTTTTCTTTGTCAGGTGACGTAAAAACAAAACAATTTTGTATATGTGTACGATGCGGCTTTAGTTCTAAAATTTTTTGAAATAGTAGCTTTGTTTAACTCAACACAACCCGGGCAGACAAAGAAAAGTTTTGCTGAAACATCTGGAAAATGATGCATGTAAAATTTCTTGCATTGCACTATTTTCAAAATTTAATTTTGCTTCTAGGGTCGCCTTCATTAGATTTTACTGAGTTTCACATTTTGTTTGCTTTTTGACAAAACGGTAGAAAAGCTTCAAAATGCGCCATTGGAGACCCCCACACTACGTGGGAATGTCAAATCCTAATATTTAGGGCGAATATTTAGGGCCACAATCTGCAATGGTAGTTGAAGTAATCGGTAGAAAATTTGATTTTGGGGCATGATGACGTGCGGTGATCTTCTTTGGACAACAACGCCAATATCAAACATCCAGATAAGAATCACGATTTAGGCTTCGGCTTGCCCGCTTTTCCCAGGTGAACCCAGTAATGCAAAAACGTACTTGTGTGTTCTACAGTAACTGATCAAACTTACCTAGTTGATAGGAAGCATTAAATCCTCTAAATGCGGTAGTTCTGTCAGTTTTGAAAATCAAATACAAACCACTTTCAGTTGATGTAAAGACTTGATAGCCATTATAATTTTGAAAGATGTTCTTTACAATCGGCGATTGCGCCGATTTTCCATCGCGAATCTAAAAGAAATTGTGTAAATGTAACAAAAATTGCATACAAGAAGTGAGTTAGCAAATAAAAAGGGGGGCATTTTAAAATAGTAGAATTAGCAACCAATCTGCAGTTTTGATCATGCCTTTAGTATATATTATGTTGATATACACAATACCAAGCTAAAAATTGCAAATACACAAGTTTTTACCCTACCTGAGGAGACAACCAATAACTTAAGTAAAAATATTATAGCCAACGCCTTTTTGAGCCATTTTAGGTTATCAAAATGACTGGAGACAGTTGGTGCGGTGTTATTTGCAATGAAACTGAAAGAACGACGCATTTCCGAAAGTAAATAGGGGTAAGTCACTCTCCGTGTACGAAGCCATTATTTTGTCCTTGCCAAAAACTAGGGTCAAAAACAACTTTTCTGGGTATTTTAGAGTCGAAATCTGCATATGTATTCAGTAACTTTTAGTTTAGCTGTTTTCAATAGCATTTGTGATGCCTTATGCAGTGTTTGAAGGTTGCTTATGAACAGTCAAACGAGAGGAAAGAGGTTAACCAGAACAACAAATGCAGAAGAAACATCCACTTGTTGGAAACCCAAAGAAATCTTTGATTGATTCACCAAGAGATTGCTCAACCATACTTGGTAAAAACTGCGAATGCATGCCTGTTATCCACTGCAATACTGTGTGTGATAAAGTGCGTTAAAAGTTATTGTAAAAATAACGCTAACGTGTGCTACCAGGCTTTGCCGAATGGCTTTGCTCTTCTTCCTCTTATATTATTAGATTGCGGTCTCTCGTCTTTTTTCTCGTTGATTTTACAAATTTGAGTGTTTTTTTGCTTGGAGACAGTAGAAAAAAGATCGGCAATTGATAAACATTGCAGAAAAGGACCAACTCAACAATACTAGCTTATTGTTTCAGTCTACGCTATCAGATGGGTTTTTCAACAACTTGGACGTGTTTCTGGCAAAAAACGTAACGGCCAGAATGCATTTGTGCACTCAGTACAAGAGCAGGAAAGCATAATTTACGAAACTACTATCAGTCTCGGTTTTCAGTTTTGAAACACTTGCTCAACATGTAGTGGAATGGCATCATCAGTGAAACTAAGCAACTGCATGGTTTTTAGCTATAGATAAAATGACTAAAACCACGCTGCAAACAGAATTGTTAGCAGGTCGATATGCCAACACTTTGCAAACATAAAAAGAAAACAGAATATATTTTGGTACTATAGCCCCAGGATGATTAAAAGTTATTGAAATACAAATTTTAAAAAAATCGTTCAGAATAACTTTTAAAATAATGAATTCGGCTATAGAGAAATTGTGATGCATAACCCTACAATCTCCAGACGTGCACTGCTCAGATATGCTGTTAAAACCAACTGAATCGTTCTCGTATGCAATGAAAGCCTATGCTCCATTTCATTTGTTGGAGCGAATGCGCGAGGGGTGCGGGCTAGAATCCAATAAGGGATCGTAAAACGTCATGTAGCATTATGCATCTATAAGCCATTCTCCTCACCTACACAGCTCAGTGTTTACGACGCTCTTCAGGGCATGCTATTTGGGATGTGATGGAATGCATAAAAAGTTGAGACAAGCAATGAAAAATGAAAATTCAATAAGAATTCTGCTTCATTTAACGTCATCGGCTTTACCGAAAAAAACTTGAACGCAAGTTTCCTGTTTGTTTATGTCCTTGATTTACAGTGACTAAGTTGTTGTCTTACCTCAAGAAAATCTGTTCCGCTTTCAAAACGAAAGTCGTACAGAATAAGCTGCACTTGTTTGAATTGTTCTTGAGATATAATCAACCAATGACATTCCAGTAGTGGCGGGTATTCGATAGGATAGTTGGGTGAGTGGAAGTGCCGTAGCTGTTCCGTCGCCACCACGCTAAACCCACATGCTCCTGGATCGATGGTATATTCGGCTGAAAAAGCAAATTTCCTGTGAGATGGCCAGTTTTCAGTTTGTGCAAAAAAGCCACAGCACAATTATAACTGATTAGGCGTAATTAGTCGCAGTCAATGCTTATCACAAAGTAAGATTTATTTGAAACGTTTTCCTATGCTTAAACGCTTGTTTTAAAAGTAACATTTATTGCTGGATAAGCCATTTTTTTACCTGTTGTGGCATATACCGAAGCCAGGAATCCTCGGCTTGTGACGCTCCAGTCCGAAGATAACGAAACGAGCATTTTGTCAAAAGTGGACTCGAAGATTCTAATGTATTGGAGGGTGTCTTGTCCTATTTTCGCAATTTGTCGTCCATTGCGACCTTCGTATAACTAAAGCAAGCATGAAAAAATTTGCAAACAATGATAATTTTACTGACTAAAAAAGTTTATCCATCGTATCACAAATTGATATCAATGAAGATTTCTTGTGTTTATCAACAATCGCTTCACAACTACATACCTTTAAATTTCAAAAGCACAAAAACCACTTTACAAAGTTGCAGCCTATTTCTTTCTGCTTCGGAGACGCCAGGAGTTCGATAAAAAACTTTAATAAGGTTCTACTGGCGCTACAAACATAAAAACACGTTAAAAACTTGCTAACGTTTCGATAGTCAACTATAGAAACGTTCGCAAGTTTTTAACTTGTTTTCATGTTTTTAGCGCAAGTAGGGCCTGATCAAAGTTTTTCTTGTTGCAGCCTATTGTTAGAGAAAATTTCATAGCTGGAGAAGTTGCTGTGCTATACTAACATATATTTTGTCGCAGCATGGTTCCAAATCAAAGTCAGTAATGTCGATGAGAATGCGACGACCAGCGGGGACAGTCAGAGTCCAGTTGCACACCATATTGATTGGGTAATCAAAAGGATAGTTCGGGGACTTCAGTTCCGTGGAATTCTCAGGTAGGTGTATGTGCGATCCGCATGCGTAGGAAGGGCCACCTATAATTCATTGTTAAACGTATCCATTTGAAAGGAAGTAATCATCAAGAAACACATATTGGGTTTGCAATTACATTAAGGTCATACCAGATCGAAGTTGTCATCGTTATGAAAATGACTTATGATATCCGTTGTTTTGTGGAAATTTGCTTTCGGTTTTAGGGCTGTTTAAACAGCGAAACAGTGAGTTTTTCCCCACCACTGTTTGCTGAAGAAAACCACTGAAAACAATCGACACGATTTTCCAAATTTATGCCTTTGTACAACAAAATAATACCTTCCTGAAACTTCTTAGAAAATTTGATGGAAACAGGAAGCCTTGCTTTAACATTGATAAGAGGAAGAACCGGGTTTTCCAAGACATTTATACCCTTGCATTTGTGTCATGGAAAAGTGGATAAATTGCGGGATGAACAAAAATTGTATAAAACGGTTTGAGCTACCCTAAGAAATCAGTAATACTCATTCCAATTATATTCAACAGTTTGAACCATTACAACAATTATATGGACCAGGAGCCTTGCATTAGTGTGATGTTCCCAAGACCAGTTCACCTAATTACCTGGGGTTTGCTCCGCTTGAGCTTTAAACCCATCTCCTTCGATGTTGACATCCGATACGAGCCGTATTTGCATCACATTTGATGAGGAGACGAATATTTTGTTCGCTGAAATGGACTCGTCAAACAATTTATCCATTGACCTGCCAGTAAGGCCGTCAAAGATCTGTAAACAATCACATGCATCGCCTGTTGAACAAACCTTTGCTTGAAAACATCAGCATTTCACACACTGGGAACCTGTGATGATATATTGTGCGATGAGTGACTTATTGCCACTACAATATACGACAGGCGTAGAAGTCGGGGGTGCAGGGACGGCTGTAGCTCGGGGTGCAGGGTCTGTAACCGCCCCGGGGTGCAGGGACTGTAAAGTCGGGGGTGCAGGGACTGTAACCGCCCCAGCAATTTTGTTTTCTGGCAAATTTATTTCAAACATGGAAAAGATGTACATCGAAATCGTAATCATTTAAAGATTTTTTTGTATGTTAATTAACGTCATTTCTGATATTAATAAGTTGAAGGTTGAGTTAGGTATGTCTTTTTATTACCTAGAGAAGACAAATTTTAATTTTTGTTGAAAATTTACTTTTTGGGCATGCTCATGCTATTTGATTTGGTTTGATTTTTGTTAACTGTGTCACTTAATTGCACATAACACTTAACCTTACCTGCTGTGTTATACTGAACTCATTGGATGTGGTAATGACCCGTAATAACAGCAAGAAAGGCAACAAGGAAGAATCAATTCAAGCAGCTGAGACTTTTTTGAATCATAATGACTGCATGACCTCAGCTTTCTCCATAAAAATCTATTGATAAGTCTGATGAGTTGTTGGATACACTAAGCCTACTAGATTAAAATATATTGGCCTAAAAATCTTAAAGCTTCATCTTTTTCAAATTGCGATGGCTCGATAATAGGCTTAAGAGTGTTTTTGAAAAAATCAGAGTTGTGTTTGATTAATGTGTATCTACCATACTGCAGTGGAGCTAAAACGGATGAATTTTTAGCATACTTGGGCAAAATGAAACAATTATGTGAGGAGCTGCAATGCCCAAATATTTGTTTTGTGGGGGACTTCAGTGCTGGGGCCACAAATGCATTTGGTGGTTTGTTAGAAGACTTTTTTATGGAAAATGATTTTATCATTTCTAATTATGCACTACTACCCCAGGATACATTCACATACATTAGTGATGCACACAACACAACTTCATGGAAATACCATTTTGTCTCATCCTTTTCAGTGCATCAAGCAATGTTCAATATGGATGTGCTAACCGAGTGCATACTTTCTGATCATCGGGCTGTGACAGTCAGCATTCAGTGCTCCCACCTTCCTGAATTTGATGATGAGGTGATGCAGCCCCATTCAAGTCGAATTGACTGGCTTAAGGTCACGGCCCAGGAAAGAGAGGACTACTACCATGAAAGAAAAAACCTACTTGATCAACTGCGATTGCCCATAGAGGTCTGTCAAAACTTTAATTGTACAGATGAGAAACATCTGGAAGAAATGGAAAATTTATATGCAGAGCTGACCAGTGCTCGGCTTGCTGCTGCATCCCATGCAATCAAAACAACAGGTAAAAAGAATGAAGATAAATTTAACATTCTTGGCTGGAACTCGGTGGTCAAATCAAAATACCAAATTGCAAAGGCAGCCTTCCGGCTATGGGTAAACTGCAATAGACCCAAGACTGGTGGCATATACAGGAACATGGCTAAAGCAAAAAAAGATTTCAAATTTTCATTGCGGCAATGATGTTGAATTACATAAGGCCAATGGCCTAGCAGCTGCACTACAGGCTGATGAGACTAAGAAGTCATTTCAGCAAAAGGTAAATAAAAAACAGACCCCCATCATTATCAACATTGGTGGGAGGGGCAAATGGTGGTTTAGAGATTGTTAAAATGTGGAAAGACTATTTCAAGGGAATATTAAACTCTGAAAACTCTGCCAATGGGTCTGCAGAACACAGCATAGACTGCAAGAACTACATGGGTCTTGAAATACCCATGTGCTCTTTTGTCTCCTTGACATCACTTCTTCAAAAGCTGCCCTTGAACAAAGCTCCAGGGCCTGATTGTATTTCTGCAGAGCACTTGCTGTATGCAGATGAATCTCTGCGTTTTTT
>JGI24021J15306_10004381_pt1 | contig 16395 bp, 13 predicted proteins | sample Ectturendosymbi1_FD_15306 | JGI IMG/M metagenome (IMG submission 15306) | reverse complement strand
TTTGGAAAGATGAATATGACGTCAAATTGTGACGTCACAAACACCACAAACCAGATACAAATGACCACCCTATACCACTGAATGAAAACCCCCATGAAAATTTTCTGCGTACGCCATTGGACTCGTGTACGTTGACATCCTCCTCTGACCAAGGACGGATTTAGGGAGACCTTCAACAGAAATTAAAGCTTTTCCTACGTTCTCCTGAAGTACAAATGGCAATGTGGTTTTTCTTGGAATTTATATCTCTTTCGTATAGTTCAGAAGTTTTCTTCGTTACCCTGCTCAGGAATCCTGAGGGTCCACTACCCAGAGGCAATTTCACATACTTAGAAAAATGTTAGAAATCTGTGCTTCCATGATTTTTCCTGATTTTCAGAGAAAAATGGAATGGTGAAAGTGTTATTTTGCAAAAATGTCGCTGAAAGCCTATATTTATAGGACGTATGGGTGCTATACTCCCCAGGGTTACCTGATGCGTAGACACTTTCGAACACCTTACTAAGTTAATACAACTTTAGAACATTGTGAGGCAAAAATTATTTATGACAAGTTTTTCCACGCAATAATGAAACCAAGGTTTACTTTCCCGCGTGCTTGGGAAGATTTAGCACGCTTTGGTACATTTGCATGCTTAACAGCTGAATAGCCCTTCATGAACATACGCTCAACAATTCTCGTATGTTTAAGGTTTAATGACGCATTCCAATGGAAGAGTAATGCATGCTTCAACAAAGGATCCATGATAGGGGGCCCGAAATTCTGCTGGAATTAGCTTCACTTTCTATACAACGAGGTTTATACACAATAGCAGAAATTAAATTAGAGTATACTGAATTTCTGTCTCGTTTACAATTTGCTGTTTGCATTAATAGATGAAGCTTTTTGATTTCGAGTGGAGTCCAAATGAGCGAGGGTGGCGTAATCTGTTTAATTAGATAAAACAAACAAGCAGTGGGCGTCACCGGCCAGTTTCAAGGTTGCACATTAAAACTCTGAAATTTCTTGGAATGAAGGCTTTTGCAAAGTATCGTTACCTGTAATCCAACGCACAAAAACAATATTTGTAGGAAGTTTAAGCAAACATCGATGAAGGGCTGGTGATCCTATGGACGTTCGAAAGTTTTGCTGCATTCTACTGCAAGCTGAGACATGCTTCGGAAAACTAGGAGGCCTAATTCGTTAATAGGTGTAGCAGAAGGTAGTTTCATTAACTTACGAAATAGCTCTTGGTGAAATGTATATCTCATTTAGGATTTACAGAATTTGTCATAGATAGCATCAGTTTCTGGTTGGTTTTATGTGATTTCACGCAGTTGCCTTCTTGATTTTTTATTCATTTTCTGGTTCAAAAATTCATGCATTGATTAAAGAATGATTGAATTCAAATATACTGTGAAACGTAGAAAGAACTTCAGGTTCTACTATAAAACAAAAGTTTTTTGATGTAATAATATTTAATTTGAGCGTCTATCAGCAAAACTTTTTAATAGGAAATTGATTGCACGTAACTCAACGTATCTTCAGTCCTGAGATCTGCAAGCCATGTCTGCAGGTGATAAGCTGGAAGGTTATATAATAAGTTTAGAGAAGCAAGCAAATTCAAGAATAAAATGAATAAATCCAAACACTAGCTGCGAAAAACTTTTATTTTATACCAGGTTGTGTGAAACAGTTGGCCCAAGGATTTGATGTGTTTCAACTCTTTCACGAAACCTGACAACAAAACAAAACTTTCTAAGAGAATCGAAACCGGGCGTGTGCAAACTATAATATTTATGTGGCGACTTGTGTGATTTGCAATCAAAACTATGATGGCCAAACAGTAAACAAATTTTCCACAAGAGGGTCAGCACACAAAAGTACTTGGAACAAACCAGACAATAGCGATGACAGCAGCCAAATTGCCTTATCGCGGCACTATACAGTGTTCCATATCATCATAAATAACCACGAAAACATAACGTTACACTGTTACTATTGTAGAACAACCTAGTTTTGACTCTCTGGATACCTGGGAAGATAAATGTTTCATTCTGCTTTGTCCACTTGTTTCATGCTTTTTTGGAATTTTGAACACAAATGTACTTTTTATTTACTTATTTGTGTGCCTCACTTTCCAACGTTTAGCATTTAATCCAGCGGTTCTTGACCTTTGCAAACACGCCGAACCGTTATGTAGTTTTCCAAGCTTTTGTCGAACCCCCATTTTTGCCCAATATAACAGCAAGCAAAAATTGCTCTGTTCACGCTTTTAGTCATGTTTCAGATGACCTGAATCGTCGAATCCCCGAAACGGCATCGACGAACCTTAGGGTTTCGATCGAACACACGTTAAGAACTACTGATTTAATGGCACTACCTAGACCACGACTGTTAACTTTACGACCTCATTACCGCATTCATGCTTGATGCATTCGACTATCCGCTTTGGTTGAGTCACTGCCATGTTGCTCGTAAATGTATTTTCATTGCTCTTTGATTGGCATCAGATATTTTCTCAGTTTTAGTGAAAACAATTATTTGAGAACGGCCTATTTTCTAGTTTCTACTTGCTGCAACTTGTGTTTTGATTTATTCGGTTTAGTCGTGAATCTGCCTGCTTTCTCTGCTCCTACTTTAGCCCTGCTGCATTTCACTCATAAGCATTGCTTTCAGTTTTCAGGACTGTTGATGTGTTGAGTTTACTTGAGCATAGAAATGTGGACCTGCCAATCATCGCAAAGTAATGAAAGCAGAGCATGGTCGACTGATTCCTCGAAATCTTGCAACAAACTCAGAGCTTTTAATTGTTTGTGCATGGATACAATTTGGTGAAAAAGATAAGATGACATTTTGAATGGTGGCAGGTTTCAAACATGCTTATTTGTCCTGTACAAATGTAAAAATAACCACTTCAATTTTTCTTTTTCTAGCGTTGGAGCTCAAATTTAAAAAGTTTTGCGCTAATACTGCACTTTCGCACAACTTTAATAAAGACATTTGCTAATAAGACAGAGTAGAGAAGTTTCAAAAGTTGTGGCCAGCCATCTTCACTCTGGGCGACGGTCAGTTTTCTTTTACACTCTATTGCACGCAATATACGAGCATTTGCCTTTTCAAAATCAACGTGAAAATGGACTTCAATGCATATTTAACTCGCATTGGCTACAGTGGTCCAATCAACAATTCACATGCAATTTTAAAAAGAATTTGCGAATTACACTACAACGCTGTTCCATTCGACGTATTGGGAATGCATGGTGCAGACAGAATAGTATTGAATCTAGAAACAGTTTACAAAAATATAGTTATTGACCATCGAGGGGGTACGTGTTACGAGGTTAATCGCCTGTTTCAGTGGTTGCTGCGAAACTTTGGATTCCAAGTGGACATTATTCAGTGTCAATGGTTTAATTATGGAGAATTCTCTCCCAAGTTCAATCACTTGGCGTTATTGGTAAGTTTTGTGTTTATGGTTTGCAACACTAGTACCATCAACTGAATCATCATGAACAAAATGCTTTTATATTTAAAAAATGATAACAACATTTGAGAGTTTTTAACAAGAACTTGTTTGTTTTAAAAGAGCGAGTGGTACTTGTAGAAAAAAAAAATTTTACATACTGTCAACGTGGTGCGTTTTTCTTCCACGTTGCAATGTTCTGATATAAATTTGATATTTTTCTCCTTGCCAAATATGTCCTTGCTTAAATCTTAAAAATAATGTTGGGTTGCTGCAGTAAATATCACCGCATGCAGATTATGAGCGATTTCATATTAACTTTGATCCAAGGAAGTTTTTGGTAGGAAATAATATAGTCTACTTTAGTCTTTGAAATATAGCTGATGAAATTTATGATGAAGAAAGTAAATATGTGCGCTTAATCTGACCAAAATATTTTATACACAACTTAGATATCTCATAGTTGTAGCAAAAATCTTGTAAGAAAGAAAGATCTGTAAATACGTTATGAAGATCAAAAGACATTTTGGTATTAAACATGCACGTTTAATTTTTCGTCTACAGCACTTTTCATTAGCATATCCCACTATGAAGAAGTTAAAAAATCTTGTACAAAGGTTTCGATGCGGAGTGAATGGTGGCACACGGCAACCTATAGATGAAATCTCGATCGAAGTTTTGGCATGCTTAGATCAAAACAGCAAACATATTCAGCCATATGGTTCTAAAATCAACAACTAACTTAGGTTGAGTGTGCACACTGGACAGCAAAATGACATGATACAAATCAGTCACCTTTGCTTCTATCTCATTAAAATGAGACTGTCGCTTATGCTGGAGCCTATCCAGGCTGTCAAGTTGTTTTATATAATCCATATCGTTTACATTATTTCATCACCTGGTTTGGGTATTTTTTTTTCTTTACCTGCGAGCTGAACTAACGTTTGTACATCACAAGAGTTTAAAAGATGAGTCCAATGAATGGAATGTCTATGCGTCAGCTCAGTTGTCAATGAAGAAAATTTTTGTTGAGATGAGTTTCCTCATCTGGCCTATGTACAAGTTTTACTTGTTTTCAAGCTGTTAACCAAATATTTTGAAGGAACGTGCTACAATTTTACCTCACATAACACTTCAATTTCTTGACGCTACTCTAAGGTGTCTACTGACGACGATCGAAAGTGGTTGGTAGACGTCTGCTGGGGTGGAGTTTCTTTCAAACATCCTTTGGAAATAAAAGAAAACGAACAGCAAATTCAAGAAACGGGCGTTTACCGATTGGTAAAGTCAGAAGAAAATGACTTTATAGCTCAGTACCATTCAAAAGAAACCATCGGTTTGGACGGTGAGAAGTAGAACAGCTAACTACGTCGGAATAGGACAGTTCGACGACCCCGTTTCGGCGATGGACGTTTCGGCAATTATCTTTAGCTCAGTGTTGTTGCTTCCAAATTTTTAAACTTATCCACAGTGTCAACCATGCTTAATTGCTCTAGGAAAACTTTCACTGTTGGTGCCATGGCCAAGATGGTCAAGAAAAATGGTTGAATGTCCATAGAAAAAGTTTACTTCACATTTGTTTGTACGTACGTGACTTGGAGCTTGCCTGTGAGCAACCCTGGCATCCCCTCCGCCAAACGCGAGTTCGCGTTCGCCCGGATGCAATCTCTGACACCCCACTGTGAGCGCATAGGAGCTCGCACTCCGGTAGGCAACCGTTGGCATGATATTGCAAGTACGAATGTATTCGTGCACCGATAGGCAACCGATGGAAAGAGAGTACGACTATACTAAAAATTAGCTGTGAAATGCAATCAGAATAGCTACGCGAAAGCTCAAGCAATAATTTATGTCCAGGCTTAACATTTCTGTAAACTCACAAAGGCCTCAAGCCAACAAAAAGAAACGTCACGAGCAGAGTTAGATCAATTACACCAAATCTGTTCAATCATGTTTAGTGATTACAATTACAGTACAATTTCACCTGCAAAATTTCTAATTACATTACAATTACTCTGTGCCAAAAATCTCAAATTACAATTGCAATTATTATTAAACTTGTACTTAATTACAAATCCAAATTACAAACAAATTTTGATAGAATGAGAAAGTCAAAGCAATAAGTGCATAAATGGCGGATAGTTCGTGAAGTGGTGTCAGGTTTCACATTAGTTAGTTATCTCTCACAATTTGAACGTTATACCTCATTATACATTAAGAAGCAACCAATTGAAGAGTACATGTAAAAATAACCAGTAGAAAAGATTTGTAAATAGTGATAAGGAAAGCACAATACAGCACACGAGTTGCAAATAGTGTTTCCAATTCGGGGCAAAATTTTAAAACCCGGGTTTCGGGTAGCTAACAAAAGAAACCCGGGAAAAACCGTTTTTTTCGGATTTTGAAATGAATGCGATTTTGAGCGATAAAACTCAATATCATTGTAAAATTATTACTGTTGGTCCCTGCGCAATTTATTAGCGAATTATTAATTTAGTTAAGCACAGCTTTTCATTGATGTTTATAACACTGACGCATGACAATCAAAGCACACTTTCATCAGTCAGTCTGTTTCTGAGTTTTGTGATATTTTTCCCGTGACTGATAAAGCCCTGTCTGGTTCCACTGATTTGGGCTTGATTGTAATTAAGGCATGGAACAGTTTTTTCAAGACTGTTTGACCTCTTCTTTGTAGCCTCAAAAACACTCATTTCCTTTTTCACAATTTGTGATCGGGTCTCTTTCTGTGCCGGAATAGTTTTGTGGTCTTCACTCTCAAGGATTACATGGATTCTGTGCTTTGATTTGAAATGGTTGATTAAACTTTGGTGCTTGAAGTGCCTGCGTTTGTCTCACTGAGCACAAATTGCACTTTGGTGTTGGTTGAGCCTTGTTTTATACGAAATGGCTCTAAGCTTCTTCTGATTGTCTTTGATTACTAATTAGTAATCAAAAAAATTTAAAGACGTTAACGTCTTTAAAACTGAATGTAGTATCTACTTAAAGTCGCTTCTAAAGGAAAGCCAAATATTTTGTAGAAAGTTATTGCAAACTGAAAAGGAATGATACGATTTTGAAAAGAATCACAGCTTGTATATGAACTAATACATAACAGCTTATAAATGAAAAATCTAAGTAGCTACGAAACTACGGCATACCTTTGAAGAACTACTTCACGTGATAGTCAGGTTAGCGAAAAGACTAAAGTTCCCGTAGACAGATATTATGTGCAAAATGGCGTCGCGATCCGTCTAAATAGGTCAACTCAACGAAAATATAAACGGACCAACAAAGAACGCACGATGGTCACCGAGCAAACCCCGCACCTCGTGCCTCATGATAATAGTTGAACATTCAAACGTGCTAATTTGGTCGTTACACGCTCCAATCTGCAACTTCAGTGTTATCGGAATTACTAATATTTGAATGCAACAGCAATTCCAAATTTTGAAAAATACCCGGATTTGGCAATTGAAAAAAAACGGGTTTCGGATAGTAAAAAATAGCCAAAAAACGGGTCTCGGGTTCGGGAAAACCCGGGTTGGAAACACTAGTTGCAAAAGATTTGAAATGCTTCAGCCATAGACATAGCATTATCTGACTCAACTTTCGTTACTTTCATGCTAATTTGAATTTTTCTATAACATTGTCATAAGACTTGGCAATGTCTAAAACTGAGTCTGATGCCAGGACAAAGATTGGATGCTTCTATTTTGTATTAATGAAGTGATGAATGATGGCTTGGAAACTTGCCATAATTCGGTTTGTCCACAGATCTTTTGTTAGGTATGCATGACGCATATTTCTTTACACACGTGGTCACGGCCGCACTAAGCTCTTTCAAAACTTCCTGTTGAAGGAAAACCACACTAGCCCATGGCCCGCAAGATGACAACAAAAGCACTTTCCAAGTAGTCTAACCAATGACGTATTTCAAAAACACATTATTTTCGGATAAAACATTTGCGACCACCATCGCCGAAAAGTCCTGTCGCCCAAACAGCGGAACTGTCCTTGACCGAAATAAGTTGCGGACGTGCGAAAAGTCATGCATCGCCAAAATTTATGCATTGCTTTGGTACACTTCGATACAGAATGCTAGTTTGTCTTACAGCAACTGGTAAGATTTGTTCATAGGGGAACATGTTTGCCATGAGCTTCGTACACTTGATTACAGGGTAATAAAACGTTTGTACATTGACTTGATGCGCTTGGTAATAAAACAACAGATTGTTTTTCGTATGCGCAATTACAAAATATAAAAGTTCGCACGATCTCAATAAACGTCGTTATGGAGTAACTTCAATTAAGTGCACAGGTTTACGAGAAAAAAATTTTTTATGCGTTTGAATGCTCAACCGCTTTCAACAAAAACTGTTTTGAGGGAAAGCACTCAACGCATTATTTCTGGTCATTGGATGATAATGATAACAGACTTACATGCTACTGTAAGCATCGCAAGGCAGGCTAATGGTTCCCATCTAATCACGAGTTTCGCAGCAGTTGAAATTGTTATGATTTTTGTTGTTTATTAGACTTTGGCTGTAGTCAATTTATTTTTGTCCAATGGTTGCAGCTGTGATTTCTGATCGCAGCTCTCAACACCATCTAATATCACACCCATTCAGTGGCCATTGCTGTTTGAAAGGCAAGTTCATCACAAAAAGTTTGGTGAAGCAAATGATTAGCAAACATAGCGAGTAGAAGTTTAATTACGGTGGATAGAACTCTGAGGCAAAAAACAAGCAGCAAGTCTGATTGCCGCAAACAACAAATTTAGACATGTATCTTCTTCCTGAACGTAGCTGCTCACATTGTATTCTATTTGCATTTTAATGCAGGATTCTTCTGATATGAAAAGTTAGCGCAATGTAAAAGGTACCTTATTTCTCTGTTTGAAGCAATTATTACCAATTCTTATGAATTTTTTGCATTCATCAAAGTAACTACAATTTCCTGACACAGGAATTTTTCATTCATAAGAGTTAGTTTCAACCTTGTTTGAATTGAAAAGTTTGTGTTTGCATTACTCTCAAATAAACATCAACCATTTCCTTAAGTTATAACTTGTAAGCTGCAACTCGCAAATAAGCTAAAACAAAAATCGAACTTTCTTCAATAATTCGAAGAAATCTCAACTTCCTATTCAGCTAAGGTTATTCATTTGGTTTCATTCATCCCAAACCACGAAGCTGTGAAAACAAACATTTCTACACCTATTCAATTTGAATTGCAAAATTTTGAGACCATTATAACAAAATACGTTATTTTATTTATTTTTTATTTGTGTGACGAACATCAATATATAAATGGTGATGGCAAACATCAGGTGTTATCCGGTGTCACAGGATTGCAACCCATTTAATAATGTCCATTTCAAACTCATTTTTAGCGAAGTGTCATATAAACCTTCCTTACTTAACTTCTAATAAACTCGTAATATAAAAGAAACAAGTTCTAAGTACACAAGTTTCAAATAAACTGGCCCAAAAGAACGAGGAGCTTAACGAATAATTGTCAATTGTTTTGAGCGCAAGCAAACCATTAGGCACTACATTTTTAAAAATGAATTTCTAAACTCTTTCAAAATAATCTACTGAAAAACGATTGTGCTCGACAAAGGCGCTTGGCCATGAACCATGATTACACACAGCATGTCAATCTTGGTACCATGGTGACACACAATATGTAAATTCTGGAAACCACGTTGAGATACCCTATGCAAATCCTGGTACCATGCTGATTCACAACATGTACTCGTAAATCCTGGTACCACCTGATATGTCTAAAATCTCTGCTGGTGTGAGTCAGACCTTAATGCAAGATTTTCCTACAAACTCTCCAGAAACGAAATTTTTGAAAATTAAGTCTTTAATAAAAGGTTAAAGCCAGTTGCCATGAATCAATGATATAAATGATCCGCCCACCTGATCAGTCATTCTGCATTTGCCATCAAACTCACGTATCACATTTAGTTGCCGCCTGTGCCTATTTTTAGCCACTAATTTTTATTGTTCTGTGACAGGAACAAGGAAAAGAAAAAATGCGGAGTGGATAACCTTATACAAATTTGACTGTACACCTCGCAAGTGGAGCGATTTTCAAGAAAGCTGCGATTTCAATCAATACGACGACCGAGCATTTTTCGCTCATAACACAATGTGCTCCATATTTAAACCCGGGTGTTTCATCATGTTGTGGGGCTGGTGTGTCAGAAAGATAAAGTTCGTTGATCCGAAAACAGAAGAAATCATGTGTCTTGAGAAAGCCACGAACCCGAAAGAACTCGGGGAATTGCTTTCAAAATACTTCGGAATCAATAAAACCTTCCACTTAAATGTGCAAGATAGAGATCAAAATTTCTTTCATGGAAAATTGTAATCATGTTGACTCCATTAAAAAAAATTCTATCCATAAAAAGGCTAGAAGTATTTCGTTGTTTGTAATTTGGACTTGCAGTAAAAGAAAACGAACCAGTCAAAACCATTGACGCATTGTACAGATCCATTTTTTATCGATGTTGAAAATATTTGCTCTATAAAAACGTGTTGTTGGATTCATTTCAAGTGTCCATATTGCAATATTCGTTTGACATATTGATAAATATACCATGTTATTATCCTAAACAAGATTTTGATATTTGCAATGCAAGTCTGATCACAGCATCAAGAGCTCCACGTCCAATATTCTGACTCGTCTTCCTGCATCATGTATGGTGCCTATATTACAAGCTTTTGCAGAAGACAAAGCCAACCTGCAGCACTTCTCTCCGCAAAATACAACACCTTTATTTGGCTTCGAAAAAAATGTTCAAATCAGCACGATTGCATTCTCGCAAGTACATTACCTAGCCTCGTACTTTATTTGGTACAAAAAATGAACTGTTAGGACAAACTAATCATACCTTTACATTTACTTTATTTGAATCCAATGTAACTACAAGGATGAATGTTAAACGGTAACCACGGGTTTCCATGGGAAGCAAAAAAATTTTTTTAAACCCTGCTCAGGAAATCGCAGGTTGAGCAGGGTAAGTCAGTTTTCAACTAAGTTGTTTCAAGATGTAAAAAGCACGTATTAACCCCATTCCTCCAGTAGCTGATTTTTTCAAAAGGTTCGTTCGAGCAGTTGCATCGAAATCTGCACAAGATTTTATTTTTCGAGTAAAGGGGGGTTACCTTCAAATATGGGCAGGGATGCCGATGATTACCTGAAGTGCGACAAAATGGCTGAGATTGCGCAAGGTAATCGTGGACAATTATGGCCAAAACAAAGTCGAAAAGAGGTTATTATTGGCGAAACCGATTTGGCATGTAGATCGATGAGGAAGCAGTGTAATTGTGATTTGCAAGGGAGTTTGCTTCCGCGCCTGACTCATATTTGGCCCTGGGTTTTTTATTCAAATCTGTCAAAACTTCAGAACATTTCTTTATTCAGTGATGATGTTTTTTTGCAAGAGCGCCTGACTGGATTTCGTGAAGGAAGTGCGTTGGCTTTTGAATCATGCAGGTAATTTTCAAAGAACAGCATTACCGACAAAAATTGCCTCGAGTACTTGCACTACTACTTCCATTCAGAATGATACAGTGCACATAACAACTGTTCTCTCATATGATGAAATGTTTATAATTTGACGTCTTGACAGATTAGTGCGTTGTCAAAGGCCAAACTATTGTTTAACAGTGCCCATTTTTGTCAATACTTGCCGCAAACAGGTACGTGAATTGCAATGTACACTACCTCGTGTTCATTCAATCGAAGATTGCTGTTGGGAAGAACTGCACTGTACTTCGTGCAGCGATTCGAAGGCTGCATTTGAACTCTTTAAAGGATTGTTAAGGTCACTGCAGCGACTTTGAAGCAGTTTCGAACATAACTCGCCCACCGCTCGCGCTAGAGAGTCGACCAAGTCATCACACGATGCAGAATTTCGTGTACTTTCTGATAAACAAAAACAGGTGCCTTAATGCGTTTGCATTTGAAATTTGGCCTGGCAGTGTGACGTTATTGTTACTTGACCGTGGCAGAAAAACGAACAGTAATAGGGAACGTGTTGTCTGCGTAGCTTGAAAGTTCTTGGCCACGCACTTTGACTGCAAAAATTGGCTTGTGTTATGGATTGCACAACCTTTTCGCAATTGCCGGCCACATTACGTTTATTTTTATGAATTTGCGGCCGCCAGTGAGTTCAATATATTTTTATTTTTTGCAATGCTTCTGTTCTGCTTCCGCACACTCAGCTTAGCTTGCTTCCACACGTCTGTTTGGCCGTTTTTCTACTAAATTAACCTCATACAGTAGACCAGGGGTCTCGAACCCAAATTTCACTGAGGGCCAAATGACTTTTAAAGTAACCCGAGGGCCGCATCATGACGCCGACGAAACAATGGCGGTACGTGGACCTTACTAGAAACAGTTCTTTCATCTTATTTTTTGCGAAAGTTATCATGAGTTATATAAAATTATTTCTAGCCGTCTCCACGTTTGTAGAGACTTGGTCACTTGCTGGCCGAGCACTTTTAAGGCTGGTGAAAAACTAAGTATCTTCAATGTTGATCATTGTGGAAGTCCCGGAAAGCATCGTGGGGCTCACAAAATACCCTCGTGGGCCGGGTGTTTGCGACCTTGCAGTAGACAGAGTTTTTGTTAATGCATGGCTGCCTGCTGCCATAACTTAAAATTTAAATTCACTGCCGCAAAAAAATTTTTTCGAAAGTGGCATACGGCCGCACGTTGCGCACCCCTGGCTTATGCCTTGCTCGTCAAACGTTTCTTGCCCTGCGATCATGGGCGTCTGCTGGGGTGGGCAAAATGGGTATTTGCCCCCGCTGGAAGTTTGAACTAAGAAGCAAAAATTTATAGAAAACGGAAAATCAGCAGTATAATTCCGGTTAGTTGCGTGAATTCTTGCAAATGACATTTATTTGCCGATGTGGCACTCACACTGCACAAGAGTCAGTTCACTGTTCTGGCGTAATGCAGTGACAAAATGCAGTTCACTTGATCCGCTCCTTTGGCTGCAAATGCAGGTTGCGAAAGTCGGGAGCGAATTGTTGATTGTTCTGCTATTAGCCTTTGTTGTGTCACAATAACATGGTAACATATCGAAAAAGTTTCACTTCAAGTTACGGTAGTAGCCGTTTTGCCGCATTTCATGTAACTGCTGAACACAGACATTTTGGCAGGCAATGCACCGAAACAGCGACTGCTAATAGCGGTAAGCCACGTACGTTCATACTAGAGGTGGCACGGGCAAACACTCTTGCAGCCCGGCCCGCCCGGAGGTAAGAAGAAACCGCCCAGCCTGTTTATGCTTAACCACAAATTATTTTCCTGCCCAGACCGGCCAGTGGCCCGTAATATAACGTAACCTCAAAAGCCAAGTAACAATGCAGTGGCTACAGAACCATCGATGGATCTTTAAATTTGAAACCTTATTCAACCATCTCTTGTAACGTGACAGTAACGCACGAGGAGAATGTAGTAGGCTTTGTAGAAACACAGTAAACACAAAAGGTAAACCTAACCTTAACCCTAACTGTAGCCCTAACGCTGAGCTAAGCTAACCCTAACCCTAAGCTAACGCTAATCTAACCCTAAGCTAAAGCTGACCTAACCCTAACCCAGGCCGGTAACCAGCTTAGGACACCAAGAGGGACGAAGAGTTTTCTGAGAGGGTCCCAAGTTTTTTAAACTATTCCCAATAATTGTAAACTATGTCCAACACTTTTTTCCAGGGGATGAGAAAAATTTTCTTGGGAGGGCTTCTCCCCCCTGCGCCCCCCTGGTTACGGGCCTGCCCTAACCTAATGCTAAGCTAACACTAAGGTAACGCTAAGGTAACGCTAAGCTAACACGCTAACCTAACACTAACCCCTAAACCTAACCACTAAACGAAAATTTGGAAACTTTTGAAGAAAGTAGAAAAAAACTGATCCCACGAATTGAAACGTGCAAGCATTCACTTATGAAAACGTAAGGCGCCAAGTCAAGAGGCAAACCCTCAACCATTGGCATGGCAGACTTGGAACCTACCCCTTAGGCTACCAGATCAATGCCAATTGAGTGACAAAGTGACCGCTTTATTCGAACCACATCATGCGAGGCGGTATGGTCGAATACGTTTTGAAATAGGAAGACCCACGGGTGGTTCTGTAGCCACTTCCAAGTAACAACACTTAAGTTTTCAGTTCATTGTTCTTTGGACATTAAAACCATGTAGGCTTAAGTCAGTGGCTATACGTCGGCCATGGGACCTTCACTTTTGAAAACTTATTCGCCCCCGGCTTTAACGTGTAACAGACGACAAGTGTGCGCTAGGCTGCACTAAATTGCTCGTAGTAACGTCCTGATCCTATACCCTAAATCCAAACCTTTAACCCTGACCTAAACTTAGCCTCTAATCCTAAGCTAGGGGTTCCCAAACTGGGATACATGTGCTCTTAGGGCTACTTTTCCTATCTGAAGGGATACATTTAAGGTTAGCAATTGAAGGGAAAAATATGTTTCCATATAGGCTATGTCATTTCGAAATATTAACATATTCATCTGTGAATATTATTTTCAAAATCATGCTTATTTGTAAATATATTTTTATGTTTTTCCTCAACCTTCTTGTCATAAGATATTTTAGGGGTACATGCTCATCTATGGAAATGCTGAAGGGGTACATGGCCAGACAAAGTTTGGGAACACCTGTCTTAAACCTAAACCTGGGCAACAGCGACAGACTATAAATGAAAGTGTTTTTTGCTTTGATTGATTCTTAACATGGTTCACTGATTTGCATGGAAACAAGTGAAACGGAATATGAGCGGAACGGTGAAAGAGAAAGAACTGCAGCAAACAATTTCATTGTTAGATTTTGAAACTTTGCAAAAAACAAAAATTTCGCCGTATTGGTGAGCAGACGGCAGCGGCCCGTGGCAGCCCGGAATGACGTCACCGCCAAAAAAGTTGTTAGCGGGCTGTTTCAAAACCTTTAGCGGACGGCCCGAAGACTGGACTGTTAGCGGCCCGTGCCATCTCTAGTTCATACCAATGGTGGACGAACTGCGACACATTTTGTGTGGCTCTTGTATATAAATAGCAATATCTCACACTGACAGAGAGTTGCTGCTTCATGTTCAACGTTTGTTTCATTTATCAGTGTGTTTACGCGAGCTCGTAAGGCGGTTCCAGTCAGCAAACGTAGGGGAGGCGATTTCAGTAATATCGTCAAAAGCAACCTGTCATTTTCCCAATGTCAGAATGAGAACGAATGCTTTTCGCTAAGAGGCATTTGCAGGACCACAAAGTGGAAGAATACAAAATAAATTGTAACGCTACTGGAGGAGCTCCAAGCCAGATTTGACCATTTCGAAGAGTTAAAGCCATGCTTTGCATTCCTTGTAAATCCATTCATCGTTAATGTAGTCAGTGATGGCTATCCAGTTTGCCAACCGTTTGTTACAAACTTGTCTGCTGTAGAAACGAAACTGACTGGCTCTAAAAAAACTTTAGTCAATGCCACTGTACAGTTAATTTCTGGCCACAGGTTCCAGAAAATACCCAAAATTTAAAAGACCTGTGTACAACTCATTTCTGCATACAGCACGACATATTGCTGTGACTTTTTTTCTCTGTAATGAAGTTCGTAAAATCAAACCATCGTGCAACCCGACAAATGAACTCTTGGGGGAATTAATTCGACAGCTATAACAAGGTATTGTCCAGATTTTCTGGAACTACAAAATCAAACAAAAACTTAATAGTGACAATTACTGTACATCATTTCATGTAAAACTTGCATTCTTTGCCGTATTTGTTTAAACACTACAAACCGGTTTTGCGACTCACTGGTGATTTTGGTTTTCTGCAAATGACTCTTGCATTGAACAAGTTTGCCCACCCCTGGTTTATACAATGTGCAAAGAAACATGAGTGAAAATGAAACATTGCTGCCAAAAAGAACATTTGTTGAGATTAATGTTCCCTCTAAAGTGCGCAACTGCGCAGTACCAGACCATTTGCGTAGTGAAATCTATCTCGCGCACTTGCAACATTCCAAAACATTGGAAAAACAATAAAACAAGGGACGTTATTTCAATGAAATATGTATTGTGTTTGCATTTTGATAAGATTTTATACTTATTATAATAATTCACAAACTTGGTAATTCATTTAGAACTCTGCTAACTCAGTCTTAAAATATCCATGCTCACTAGAACAAATATTTGCCTAGTGTAAAATTTCCTCAGAGGGAAAACACTGTATGCAACTGTTGCCGTAACACTGGGCATTTTATTTGTGGTGCAGAAAGGGTGAATCGCTTTGTGTACGTCCATTGCGTTGCATCGTCAAGAACCTGAAAACGACAAGCAAACTGTCGACTTTACCTCCCCTGGAAAAATTTCTGCGGACGCCCATGCTACCGATGAAGCTCGTTCATAACTCACCAAGCACAAGATGATTTAATCCCAACAAGGTGGTGCAAATGATGAAGTATGTCGTTACAGTTGCCGAATTAGCAATTAGCAGGCACGAAAATGAAAAACGTTGAAAATCTATTGGAAATAAACCTTTGCTTCGCTTTTCATGCTGTTGCACACCGGGACGCAGCTCGCGAAAGAAAAGTAAAGGAAATGGCGACGGGTTGGCAAGCTTTGTGCGGCTTAATGCGCATTGCTGCGGAAATAACATACGTCTGGCTTTGTGAGCACCAAGTCGAAATGGGCGCTTATGGTCAGCTGGACATATAACGCAAGTCTTTGGAACTTGTGCTGTCAGGGAAAATGAGAAGTGATGACTTCTAATCACACGAAACCAGCTGCAAAATATTTTGCGTTTTTTGTTTTTTCTGAAAACCACTGATGTGACCTAATGAAGGCTTTATTAAAATTATTCGTCGAGTCCGCAGCGAACGATCAAGTGACATACAGTGAATGAAACAACATGAGCGATATCAACCG
>JGI24021J15306_10004379_pt1 | contig 16396 bp, 13 predicted proteins | sample Ectturendosymbi1_FD_15306 | JGI IMG/M metagenome (IMG submission 15306) | reverse complement strand
TCACATGCGATTTTCGTGTCCTACTCTGGACGTAGTGTTGTACCAAATGTTACGAGTTAGCGAACAACTATGTTAAGAAAGTGTCTGTAATATAATGTTGCACGAAGAGTTACAAGTTAGCAAACAAGTGTCTGTAATCCTATGGTCCGACCACAAACGCCGTTGCAAAATGTTATGTGTTAGTTGTTATCAATCTGTGTTGCACAGATAGTGTGCGCTGATGCTCTGTGGACTGCGTTTCTGGTTCAAATATTAAAATAAAAATAAATATCAGTGCATTTCACAACAAAAGTAAATATATGCTTATTGGTAATTTTTTTTGTTATTTTCCTCAACCATTTTGTCACATGAAATTTTAGGGGCATGGGCGTCGGAAGTGAGAGCAAGGTACCCCCAGGATTTTGAAATTTTACGTTTTCCAATGAATTTTTTTGCAAAAAAGTTGTTTTCTTAGTTTCGAGTGGTGAAAATGAAATTTTGCCGCTTTTGGCCCCCCTGCAAAAATATTTTTGGCCCACTCCTGGAAAATCCACTTTTGGTCCCTGACTGGAAAAAATCCTTCCGGCGCTGATGTTTAGGGGGTACATGCTCATCTGTCGAAATGCTGAAGGGGTACATGGCCAGAGAAAGTTTGGGAAACCCTTGGCTAAGCCTTAATCAATAACTATGGACGCCGCCGTGGGTCATTCATGGACGTCACACTGCGCGGGCTGTCTGTTCTGGAAGATGGTGCACGACTGAAGTGGGTGTGAAAGAACTCTGAAATTGTTGAACACAGGATATGGCCCATATACGTCTCGATGCGAAAGCTAAAGGTCTTTCGAATTTTCCCTTCTGTTTTCTTGAAACAGACGAAAAGCAACAAAACATGATTCTATGAAAGAAAATAGCAAAACACCCGTTAAACCAATATAGTTTCACCTAGTTTGATACATATTCTTTATCTTTTCTTGAAATTTCATTGTTCAAAAGTTTAACGGCGAAGTCGTAAAACTCTATCAAATCCGAAATAGTGATCCAGGCAATCTAATGGTATAACCATTCATATTTTCCTGATGCTTCATTCCCTCTTTTTTCCTCCCTAAGCTAAACAATAGACTTACTTGGCTAATCTAGTACTGAACGTATAAACTGAAGCCTTCAGCAAAACAACCTGTTTCAACCGCTTCTCATATAGGCTGAGGCTGCGTACCCAGAAATAAAGTTGATCATTACCAGAGATCTGATAACAGACAAACTGAGAAAACGCAGAACTTTTGTTAGACAGCTAACACTATTCGCGATCAATCAAAGATAAATTTTGGCTTGTCAAACCAAAAGCAATGGCCGCTTTATGTCGAAAAACACCTATGAATGATAAAAAGAAAATGCACCAAGAATATCAATGGCCAGCAGACGAAGTGTCTGGGGTAAAAAAGGCCCGCAAATATAGTAACTTGCCCACATCACTGGCCTAGGCTAAAGTGAAAAAAAAGTATACATCATAGCATTAATAATGATGCCCTTCCAAGCTGAAAATCTCAGAACAAGTGAGTTGATTTATTCACTTTTACAAGTATTGAAACCAAGTATTCATCAACTGACGAAATCTGAATAACTCTAGCCTGCCTGTGTTCAAAAAACTATAGTTTAAAATAGCTCTTTTATGTTTTCTGCATAAATTCAAGTATGCCGTTTCTGTGAACATATTCTAATTCGTTCACTGTCAACACAAACACCGATGCTTGCCTGAGCGACAATAGCGTCTGCGATAAAAAGCTGTCACCGCGTTAACCGACTGGGCTTTGCTGTACCCGCACCACTGTATGGCTTGCAAATCTATGTACATCTTCGCTTTCACAAAACCGCATTCATTTGACAAGCTGCCTAAGGAGTGCAATGGCCGACAATGAAAGCATGTGAAAAACGAACTGCTGTTGTTGCGTGACAATTACTGAGCAGTTTTTAGAAAGTCACGCTAAGGTTATTGATGACGGAGCTCAATCGAAACTCACTGAATCACAGGGTCCTCACGCTCATTCGAGTGGTGAGAGGGATTAAAAGGATTTAGACACGATTTCCTATTTCTGAGTCGATCTGCTGCCGGGAAATAATGCGTTGCTTTCTGTTCAGTGTTTCATTTTAACTTTTAGGTTATTAAACGTGCAGTGAAGTACAGACTTACAATCAGCAGGGTGCGTCCAACCCACCACGCCTACAATAGTGGACAACGAAAAATCGAAAGAACATTACTTTTGGGTTTCCCAGGCCGCCCTTGGGCTGCCATACTCACGACACTACTGCTCACAATCGTTTATTCGTTTGTACATGCGAGGTTTAGCTGTGTCGACAATCTGTAAATACATGCTTTCGTTGCCTACATTCGTGGCGACAAAACTCAAATAAGGTTTCAAATTATACCTGCAAATGTAAATCGTAAATCAGGTCACATACAGACTACTGTATAGTCTACAATTCTGGTTCTATTAAAATATGTTTAAAAATTACGTGCTGATGAGCTATGAGCACTCTAAGGCAGCGGGTTTCTATAAACCAGCAAAGTAGCTACATGGCGTGTCAACTTAAAATTTTCTTTCACTTCAACATAAGTACAAATAGTTGCAGATCTACAACCAGTCTAAAAATTTGATAGTGTCGAAATACGTAATTTAAAGTGGAAAGCGGCAAAACCTCCAGCGATCATAGAATTCCTTCAGCATGTAAAAATAAAGATGTTAGAAATTTCCTGGCAAAATCTACTGTTTGTTTATTCTTTTCGTGAGCATTTGCCACAAATCACAAAATTACCATCTTCAGCAAACTTACAGATCTGTACTCAAAATGGTCTAGTTCCGTTCGGTTGTATAGGAAACGAAACCTTGTCAACTCTACTCCGCCACGCTTATGACATTGCCAGTTCCTCCGAACTGATGCGTAGAGTTGACAAGGTTTCGTTGCCTGCGCAACGGAGAGAAGCTAGACCATTTTGAGTAAAGACCTGTATGCGTGGGTTTCATGTAAGTAGAAGTAATCAAACCTGTTGATGATTTCTCAATTAAAATATCAAGAAAGTGGAGGCAATTATTAGTTTCTATCTCTTTGGTGAAGACAATATTCCTGTGAGACAATATTCGCGCCACTACGTCACTACCGAAACAGTCCTTCGCGTTTTTCATTTGTCACAGTGCTTTTCTCCTGACTACCATAAAAACTTGCAGCAAGATCACTGCAGTCCGCTTTGCAATGCACTAATGATGATAACAGGAGTTATCGAAANGTTTGCAATATGTCATTGATATCGTTTCCATTCGCCGTGATTTTCACTATAAGGCTATTCAACACTTCCGCTTTTCGTGTACCAAAAAAGATCTGAAATTAGCTGTGTATACACCAGAACCGTCGCCAGAAAGTCTTCAAAAGGGGGCTTTACGTTTGTGCAGAGTGACTTGACATTGAAAATTTGATAAAAACTCCACTAATTTATAGTATTTCATATTTCAATTTCGGGAGATTTGGTGCTTTGTTTGGGGGGCTAAGCCCACCAAAGACCCAGTGGCGACGGGAGTGATACAGTATGCACTCGTCGATGCAGATTAAAGTTGTCTGAACTATCTATATATCTTTCTTGATTTTCCGGGGAGAGGAGGAAGGAGGCACGGGTCAAATTTATCCAGCCTGTGAGTTTTAATGATTGTTGTATTCTTTTCTCACACGCGTCATTCGCATCATTGCAAAAACACTAACAAAGACTCAATATGCCTCATACTTTTTCATGAGGCGTAGATAATTTACGAGACATCAGTGCAACCATCTTTTTCACATCTTTTAGTATACTATCTTCGCGTAACAAGCTGTAGCTTCATCAAAGATGCGCTGTCCCAAGCAAGTTTTACTAAAGATTTATAAGAGTAGAACTCAGACTTTATACTACAGTTTCATTATCGGTTGGGTAGTTGTTATTTATATAAATATTCATAATTTACTGGTTATTATCAATTTTATGCCTATTCGGTATTTACTTACTAATTTGTATGGTTGTTATCATTTACATCATTATTTCCTATCAACTACAGATATCTGCTGTGATCACTGACATAACAGCTTTACATCGCTACCAGCATAACCACAAAAATTGGTTTCTTTTGTGCAAGATCCTTTAATGACCGATGACTGGAGCCCATAAAACTGATGAAATATATGTGAGAAAGCAACAAAACCAACACAAAGCATTAGGATGAGATCAAAAAAATGCGCATAAACTGTGAAAAATAGAAAACATATCTAAGAGGCAATTAGCTTACTTAGTTTGAATGCTGAGTCACAGAAAACTTCGACGCCCATTTTTTATCACTACTTGGAGAATGCAAGCGACTCTTAAACTCCTATGCTTTCCAACATGTTTTACGTCCCTGGATCGCAACGGGGTCAACACCCGCTGAGACAACGAAATGGCTATTCATCTTCTTATCTGACACTGAACTGCTGGTGAAGTTTTGATGAATCGCAGGTGAAATTTTTGTCGCGCACTTTATTTTGACCGAGTCACGAAATGTTTGAAATGGGAAGGGTCATCGCCCTAACAAAACGTTCAGGAGTGACGAAAAAATCTTCTGTGAAAACACGCCACTGTGAAATGTATGACGTACCAGGAGCGTTTTGCTTTCCTCTTCTAAATCCACGATTGTGATCAATTACTTGGAAAACGAGAGATTTTAAACAGAAAACAGCTAAAGTAACAATACGTGTCAAGAAAATACCGCCTGTCATATACGCTTGGCGTAATTTTCCGGTTCTACTCAGTTTTTCTTAGAAATATTCAAGTAAACCTTTGCCTCCCTCATCTACGGCGGTGTACGTTGTACCAATAGTTGACATTTTTAACAGTCTTTCTCAGTAAATCGAAGTTACGGTAAAATAGCAGGGTGAATCGTAATAACGAGTGACGTGAAGTGCATCGAAACTTTGTGTCTACTACCCGGTTTGTAGTGGTGTGGAAGAAGCTACATACCGTAAAAAGAATATCAGATTACAAAAACAAAACTTTTCTCAACCGTAATGAAAATAAGCATCCGTCGACGCTCAGCGACAAGACAACTGTTCGCAAAAGAGGGAACAGTTTTGCTTTAAACATTTCATATCCTGCCTTTTCGGTAATTCGACCAGCGTTCAGCTGTGTAGGCGTGTTCCCTCTATGGTTAGTCACACACGGTGCCAACAACAGTGGCATTAACTGCGAGTGGCCAGGCTGCACTCCAACTAATCCACCCCTAGTGTGCCAGTCGGTGCTGCGTTATCTCACGGCGCGACAACAGCGCCGCGAAACGTCTGACTCAAGTCGAGTGTTGATATAGCTAATCCGCGAGACCAAACCAGCCTTTCACTCCACTGCGCGACATTCTCAGAGCGCTGCCTCTGCGTTTGAAGTGACGGGTTTTCACGCTGTAGTATAAAATCGATCCCTTTACGTTTATTACACATGCGGCACATTCCTTTTGACAAACGAAAACGCAAAACCTTATTCGGAAATAAACAACGTGCTCAGAAAGAACAAGTTGTGTCCAACACAACAGGCCGTTTACTGCCATTAAAGCTAGAAATCTGTTGGAGATTGCGACATAATAGCAAGCGACTCGCTCCAGATAGAGTAATGGACCTTTGTTGGGAGAAAATGTCATAACCTGAAAGAACATTTAGTTCCCTTTTGAGAAAACAGCGTGTGGGCTACATCATATCTGTCGTTTCGAATTAATAAGGGAGCCGTTACTTTTAGGCAAACTCTATTCTATTTTGACGATGGTTATCCGGCGAACTATTTCATGTGTGCTGTTCTTTTTGCTACTCATGTTGTTATTTCGTAGCGTTTGCCACATTGCCCTGAGGAAAGCCCACTTGAATAGGTGGACGAAACGTCGGCTAATAATAAAAAATCGCCAGAAGATCTAATTTATCTGCTTTATTTCATGTATTTTTCAATTAGTTAGTAGTACCTTTTCAATGTTGTTATTTTCAGAACACCGGTTTCGCAGCTTGGTTCATGCTGCAAGTGCGAAATCATATTCACATCAACTTATTTTGTGTTTCTACGTTGTTATTCACATTTAGATTACGCAGATTAAAGTGGATGCTTTATATACTTTTATAACGCGATACAAATCTTCTCTGCAAAGAATGCACTGTTTACGTAGTTACCACAAAGAAAGAATTTTTAAACTTCTGCTGGTACTAGAGTGCACTTCCTGCTGTTATTTTGTGTGCATACAACAACCAAGTTAATATGTTGCTTAGCGCTAACGAGTTTTATACAAATATGCAGTCAAAGTGAACATAATTCAACAATGCTTGCAAGGAACTGTACACTGAATTAAAAACCTTCTTACTTCAAAATGAACCACTTGTTCTCGATCCCGACAGAGCTGGTTACGTCAAAAAACTACGTGTGGAAGAGAAGAGTAAGCGAATACCGATAAGAAAGAACGGCAGCTGTCGCGGTTGAGGGTTTATAACAAGCGTGGTCAAACTGCGGCTCTTCGAACCTTTGCATGCGGTTCTTTGAGCTTTCCGAAAACTTATATATTTGTTTTTTATTTTTTATTTGTATTGCAAAGTGTTGAAATACTATGAAATGGTACTGTGGTAGTTAGCGTGCCATACAGTATTACTTTTGCCAGTCGTTCCAAAAAGAATTATGATGACACTGAAGCATTGATTACAAAGATCACAAACAAATTCCTGTTTTCAGATTTGTATGTTGCGGCTCTTTGTAACTTGGGTTTTACAATATGCGGCTCATACATGGAGCAGGTTTGGCCATCCCTGGTATATAAGGTTTGAGACGAATGGCCTGATTTAATAATAGAAATGAATAGTAAATTACAATGGGTTTAATACACGATTTAATCACAGACTATCTTGCAATTCAGCTGCATCTTATTCAAGATTAGTGGTTATGAAATAAACACCACATTATTGAAATTGCTTCCAGATTTTCAGTGGTACAATATCTTTCAAGATATGGAAGATATAAAATCGCCCCATTGTATGGGGGGGGAATACCGTCTATTTTTTAAACTGTTGATCTAACCTTCAACATTTGGCTCAAAGCTTAAAAGTGGCTGTTACTAAATAATTAATCTAACGAAGTCAAGACTTGTTTCACAGAATTCATGCCACCATCCTGCGACAATTGTCCAAATTAATGGTTTGTTTTTGTCGCAAGGCTTAACAAGCTTTACAAAAACTATTTCACAGACGATTTTTGCTCTAGCCACATAGNGCATCTCGCAACCGTTCAATAATATCACAGATATCAAAAGCAGCAACAGTCGCAAGTTACCATGGCAACTTCCCATGTGGTATGAGACAGAAGAAGTTTGCCAATGGCAACCTTGATGTACAAGTTTCGCACGGCAAGTCATGTGGCGTGAAAACAAAGCCAACAGCAACACTTGCCAAGTGACTTCATCTGCAGTTAGGTATTTTGATTTGGCGTCAGCGATGTACTGCTTCAGCACTTAAGCATTCATCGTTCAAATGTTATAACAATGAACTTGTTTTCCTCTCTCTGTTAGGAACACGATGACAGAACAAAATTGAAAATCAACTTAAGCGTAAAAGCATTACTCTATTGACAGTTTTCGCTTGTCTAATGGTAGGCCTACAAGTTCAAAATAAAAATTGACTGTGACGTTTCAGAATTTCACCAATAACTTAACGCAATTGCGCCAAGATTCTACGTATTGTCTTAAAGAAAATAAATTGTAGCTTTGTTTCACTTCGTAATCAAGGAGCGGTTGACCCACGACCATTCCAACCCAACTGACAATATAATTTTTACGCAGATTTACACGCAGTGTGCTCCAAAAGATAACGAGGTCAACACAATGATGATCGCGCACTCTTGCGTAAGCCGAAAGGAATGCTGAAGTTTATCCTGAAATCACAATCAATCAAATATTTTTGTAGTTATTACAAAAATCACCTTTTGGTGATTACTAGTTATCACCTTTTGGAATCACTCTTTTGATGATTCTTAGAAGAAATGGGCGTTTTCCGTCGTTTTCCAATGTGGAAAGTCATTTCGCCGGATTTCTCATAAAACATAAGGTCATTCAGAACTTCTTCAATACTATTGTTTTCCAAGTACCAGAATAAACGAGCGTTTCTCAGTATTAATTGAAAAAGGGATTTCGTCGTGAGCTTTGACAACAATTTGATTAAAATACATCTCGGCTTTCATTTCGTTTAGCCATTATGGGTTGAACGTACGCGCTGCATGTTTGACTTCACTCTGTTGCGCAACGACGAACACGCAATGTCACACCTTGGCAGTTCACTGATGCAAAAAATATTATTCCATTTTTGTGCTATTCTGCAGGCATAGCATCGCGCTATGAAACTAAACCCAAACGGCCTTGCTAAGTAAGGTCACGCGAGTTGCCACTAGTTATTACGGCAAAGTTCGTACTTAAAAAAACATCCGAAAGAGCACTAAGAGCATTCCTGATGAATGTGTGAGACAAGTTATTTTGCTTAGAATTTGATGTCTTTTATTTTTCCCATCAACCCGTAGACGTAGGAGGCGGAAGCGGGCTGTAGCCCCCAGATATTTTTCTTTCTTTCGAAAATCATTTCAATTATCAAAAAATTTGAATCGAAAATCTTATCTTTTTAATAAAATTTTTTTCAGTTCAATTATTTTCTTGTATTAATCATTTGGAAATTACAGTATATGTGTCTTTTCATTTCTCAGAGAAGATAAATTGTGAAAGTTCTGAAAATTTACTTTTTTGGCATGAACATCATTTTTCGGGAAAAGCACTGCTTCATCTCAGATTTTTTTGCCACCCTAAGGTGCAACTTTCGACAACACGTTAGAGCTTTCCATGACACACCACTGCGTGACCAGGGTTGAGAAGGAGTAGTCAGAAAGGGGCGTTAGATGAGAAGTGCCCAAACATGTTTACAATATATTGTACGATCGAAGGTGAGCACCCAGAAAAAGGCGCAAGTGCTATGAATGTGCCGTTGTAGGGGCCCGGTGTTCATAGGCGTAGGCAAGGAGGGGCCAGGGACCATGCCCCCCCAAATTGTTGGCATATCTAGTCATTTTGTGCTTTGAGAAGCGGCGTCCCAAACAAAAATACTGTTGCTCGCCTAAAATCAAACATTTACCCCTTAAAATCCCCCCAAAAAATTTTGGGCTGGTTACGCTACTGGCGGTGTTTGTTGTTTAAGGCAATGAGCAACTGCACAGAGTTGCCATAGATCGCTATTAATTACCACACACGCAAAGCATATAATCGCTAAAAACTTTGTACTTGTGTCGTTCAACCTTCTGCCCCACTCATATTTTAAACCTCGAGCTGGTTCAACTTGGCTTTCGTGAAATCTCCATCTAGTTTACTTTTAAGCTTTCGACTTACTTTTTCAGAAGAAGGGAAGCAGCCGATATTTTTCATGTGCGGTACAACTCCAGCGAAAGCCGTGTTATACTTTAGACTTAGCGTGTTGCGTTGAAAGCACCGTTTTAAATAGTCTGCAATTCAGGTTCATTCAATTTTGGCGACCCTGATACGCCACGTTCTTGATGTATGCAACCTGACACGAACAAACGGGAAGACGATTGCTGTCAAGGCCTGTATAAGTAGACATCGCGTAATCAGGGAAAGAAGGTTGCTGATGCTCGCTGAGTATTATGTTCCACTACCAATTAAAAGAGAATCAACTTCCTAACCACCGGACAAACATATCTTGCCAAACGGCCACCATATCCTTTCTTGACTGCAATTTTTGAGGAAGCCATTCAATGTTTTGAGTAAAGGGGCACTTGCTTGCGTGAGTTGCGGTGTAGATTCGCACGAATTTGATTAAGCAGTTTGTTCCGCCGCAAACACCATTTTACTATCAAGGATCAGTGGTTGAGGTGTTTGTTCAGGCGCTACGGTTCAAATGCACTGCATTTCATCAGATATTCGGCGGCATTTCTTTCACTTCTTGCGTTATTTAGGTTTATGAGAAACAGGTTTTTCAATTGCTGGCTTTGGTTCGTAAACCATAATCCGCAACGGAATTGGTGATCGAACAATATAGTTTACACATGCAGTGGTTTTGACAGCATGCCTTTCGCGTATGCCGATACATTGTACCATAAACGTTTGATCTCGGACAAAGGAGGGTTCGCGTATAGATACACAGCTGTACTATATTTGCTTTATTCGAGTTTTAGCTCGGGGTCGTTCGGTTACAGTGGGTTGCTGTAACGCGGGTCGCTGTACAAAAAAGGAAGCCACGGTTGTGACCAATTACTTGGAAAAACGAGATGTTTTCGACAGCAAACAGCTAAGTTAACAACACTTGTCAAGGAGACACGCATTCCACCAATTCTGGAGTACATTTTTCCAAATAACTGATCAGTGATCACAGATTAGGAGAGGTTTGTCTGTGGGTGAAAAGAGTGCAGCATGACTGTCTCTTAATATTCGGAGAAACAGGCATTCTTCCACGCTGGTGTTCAAGACTCATTGTTTTGTTTCTGCTTGAACATGGTGTAAGGTAACTTCAGCTATTCATTAGATGGAGTTGCGCATAATTATCTGAGACGCCTTATTTAAGTTTAAGAGTTGTATTTTTTGCGGGAAATTTACGGACATGATGGCCCACTATAAAGTTGCAGAAAATGTGGAAGGAACAATACTACTACGCGCAGCATAACCATCATCTGGCCTTATTTACTTCAAAGGATGAAACACTCATGCATTTGGGTCTTCTGCTTTCTGCAGCGCTGACATTTATTCACGACACAGCGTAAACGAAGTAACGATCTTCAGAAATAAATTCCAGCGATTTGTTCATGCAGCACTTCGCAAACTTTCATTTTGGACGAAGAAATAGTTATGGGTGCATGATGTCTTTCAATCACGACATTAGAAGTTTGAGCAGACAAAATATTATGTTTAAAGATAGCTTTTAATGGTGTTGCTTGAGAAAAACTGGTGAAACGTTATCTTATCACTGATAGCACTGCGTTTCCAGAAATGCCACAGGAAACGTCCAAAGCGACTTTATTAGATAATGAACATTAAAGGATAATTTTATTTGGTCATGCTCCTGGCACAAACTACAGTTATGAACAACAACGCAATCAACGTTTTTTTTTTATTCGATTTTTAAAGAAAATCTGGTGTTTTGAAAATTTCGTAAAACTAGTCTCAAACGCATGAAGAAGCGCGATTACCACCATGAGACATTGCGCAAAGCAGTTAATTACCCAGGGGGAGAAAACTGGGGAAACTTTCCCCCTAACAAACGTGGCACCGCTTGAAATGCCACTTCTACAAAATTGGATGATCTTTTTCGCTTTTTGCTGTTCATTTAGATATCTCCTCATTTTATAGCCTTCGTTTTCGACTGGTTCCCAAAGAAACAGGCCAAGATCTACGACGGACAAGAAAATTACAACACCTGCATACACGTCTCGCGTGTTTCAATCTTGGTTAAGTAACATGACCTTTATGAAAAGACATTGTTGTGACTATTCGTTTTATTTCGTGAAAGTAAAATCTCATTCTCGCACACTAGCAACGGTCCAAATTTAATATCGTATGTATACAGCATTGCGCTTGGAACGCTTGAAACACTTTACTGTGTGTCTACATGGTTGCGCAATTGCTTTCGCACTAAAACAAACATTTGCTCAGTGTGCATTTTTCTCCAGAGGTAACACTGGTCCAGACTTTCAATATTTCCGAAAACCTGCACTTTGTTGCGAACTCCACCCTAACTCGGAAAAACAGGGAGCTACGAAATGCTGCTGAAAATGATTTTAGAGACACAGGAATAAAAATGACAGGCGAACGCGAACGTCACTCCTGAGCGGTAATTGGGACAGACCCCTTTCGACACGTGTTTATTAGGAACAAGTTTGATGGTTGAGTGGAGGACCTCAAGGTACTCTCAACCAGGGGTGCACAACCTGCGGTGGTACGGACGCATGCGGCCTTCGATGAAAATTTATGCGTCCGCGCACGTGCATTTTAAAACATATGTCATGGCGGCTGTGCATTGCCATGTATAGGAAACTCTTTGTCTACGGCAGGGTGGCCAAACTTTTGCACGCCAATTTTTCCAAACGTGAGTAGAGATGCGCCATACCGTTGGACATTTCTTGTAACAATGTTACTTCACATCATTAGTGATTTACCAGGTTATATAATCAAATACAAATGGAATATCGGTAAAGCAGCAAATAAACTTCAAATTTACTTACTTTTTAATGAGGTTTCAAACATTTCACCAGTATTTCAATGTTTGCTGGTAAATTGGTTACTAAGAGCGGCAGAAAATTCTTCAATTTTGAATCAGTCAGGCGCGACCTCGTTTTTCTTTGAATCAATTTCATGGACGAAAATGCTTATTTGTATGTGTACGTTGTTTCGAAACGACATACATACACCTGAGCGAATTTTCTTAGTTTTAGGAAATTTTTACATGGTAAGGATCGCCAGAAATTAATTCCGTCGTAAGCACCAGGGACTGAAAAAAGCGCGTCAAATTTTGTTTTCAAAATGAAATTTGACTTGAAGTCAAGATGTTCCATTTACATGTTACTTGGCATTTTCATTACCTTTCTTTCACTAAGTGAGAATGGGTTCATAAATACCAAAACGCAGTTTTTTTCTTTAGCAAAATCACAAAAGCGATTTTCAAATGAGTCCCGCAATAACTTGATCTTTATAGTGCATTTTCTCATATTGCCATTATTATTCAATCTGCTCTTTTAAAGACGGAGACTAGCTGATACCATCATTTTCTAACGGCGAAATGAATAGTTTTAATCCCATCTTGAAAGTTTGTTTAAAGGTGATAACAGGCATCTCATAGGGGATTTTTGAGAAAAAAAACTATAAAAACATTGGAAAGGCTTACCATCTTACCTTATTACGATTACAGGTATGCAATGCGCCACTTCAAATCATCCAATGCGCAAATTCGGCGCATGCGCCATAGGTAAGCCACCCCTGGTCTATTGTGTATGAGGGTACTTGGTAGAACGACGGCCACACAGACGTGTGGAAGCAGGCTATCGGCTTAGTGTGTGGAAGCAGAAGCAATACAAACAATAAAAATATCTTGAACTCACCGGTGGCCGTACTTGATAAAAATAAACGTAATGTGGCAGGCAACAGCGAAACGGTTGTGCGCCTCTGCTCTCAATACATGCAGCCGATGATCCTCAAGCACCACACTTGGCCTTCACCAAAGTAACATCCGCTAGATCAGTGTTTTTCAAACTTTTCCACCTCGCGGACCCCAAGTCATATATTAGTTTTTTTTCGGACCCCCGAATACTCTAAACAATGAATAAAACAATAGACGATCCGCACATGAACGAAATATGCAAGTCTTTTATTCACGTCAGTGCACGTGCAAAGTTTTAGCAGAAAATTCCGTGGACTGTGTGGACTTTTTCATCATAAAGGCAGTACTGGAATTACCTATACTTACGCTTAGAGGTGCGTATCAGACTGCAGTTATGATGCGATTAAGCTGAATAATGGCCGAAATGGCAAATGGGTAGATAAAAACTAGCGGATTTTCTTGATTAGGTTTTGGTTTACAGGCCCCCTGAAACGGCACGTTCATGGACCCTTAATCGATTCACGGGTCCCAGGTTAAGAACCCCAGCTCAAAGATGAACCTTTAATTGTCCACAGAACATCCCAAACGCGAGCGCGTAATTTCAACCACTGGAAAACGTTATCAGACATTAATTTATTCCTGCTCTTGTAGAACGTGATTTAAATAATGATGTAAGACAGCTGAAGGCTTTCCTCTTAGGGATGATGGGCTAGATCAGTGTTTCTCAAACTTTTTTTATTGCATCCCCACTTTTCACTCTCGATACGTCGTTTTCGCTTCCAAAGCCTGATGAAGCAAACACAAGGTAGTAAATTTAAAGAATGTTATTTAAAGAAAGTATTAAATAGCTGAACTAAGCAATTGCAATGCGACGCTAATATTACGTTCAGAATTATTGTGAAAATAATCCACACTGTAGCCGGGCACATAGACGATCCAGAGTAAAAATTTAACGGATAAATTGCTTTAGCAACAGCCCCCAATGATTATCATACTGTAGTAAATTAAATATTTACAAGAAACTAACAAGTCATAATATCAGGCTACTGAAGTTAACTCAATGATTGATTAGTAGTTGAGCATTTGGCCCCTTTGTGTTGTTTTGCCCTCCTTTGGCCCCCTTGTCCCTCAACATCGCCCCTAAGGGGACGATTACGCCCATTTAAGAACCACTGGGTTAGGTCTATAAGAAACCGCAGACATACGCGTAGAACATGTGAACTCTGTAACCTGAGCACTGCAAAGCTTGCAGACCACATTTAAAATCAAAAAATTGAATATAACATAATGGACTATCAACATAAAAAAGTCATCAAAAGCAGAAGAAGACAAAGGGAAGGAAACAAAATTCTGCTTACGTTCTGATAAACTACTCGAAAAACTAAACCTACACGCACAACAACACGCAAAATAAGCCATGGATAAAGGAGCATTCTTACTGCTCTCAGTAGTGCCAATCAGAGCAATTGGATGAACAAGAATTTAGGTATGCCATCGGCATCAACCATAGGGCTGATAGATAGGTGGTAATGCTGCTTACTGTACATGCAATGACAAAAAGAGAGAACCTGAGTCACAGATTATAAGAGAGTTCTATCGAGATCGTCAGGTAGAACCAACGCTTCTCCCAATGTTGAACCAAAAGTTTGAAAGAAAGGGCAATGTTACTGTTCCTTTCACAAGTCTACCAACAGCATGAAAAAGACAAGAAAGATCGATGCAATCAAAGAGCCATTGACATTAAAAAATCATCATCTGATCCCCTTGTACACAAAACAAGTGGTGGATTAGCCCCAGAATACGCAAAGATCAACACAAGACTGGCAGAAATGATAGCGAAAAAGCAAAAGGAGCCATATGCCTCTGTTATGAACTACGTTAGAACAAAGCTCAGATTCAAACTGCAAAGCAGCACCTTTTCTGCAATACGAGGTTTTCAAGGCAAATAGAGTGATGCAAGCCTCCAAGATCTCTCGTGGTCATTTAATGCAGTCTAATTCATAGGCAAACAATTCTTGAGAACTAAGCTATAGCTACGTGTGACAATTTCATAGCCCAATTCATTGTGAGTAGATGCAAATTAATGATAATATGAATGACTTGTTTTTATTCGTTTATTTAAGTCAGTTAAAAGCAGTGAGCACACACTTCTGACGTGGCCAATTATATACCCCTCATTAATCACTAATTTTTGTTTTACGTGTACCCTCTAATTTCTTGGATTTTATTCTTGTAAGTTTTACAATAGCTACTTCATAGCCACATTTTCTGATACCTTTGATTGACCAGCTAATATAAACACAACTTGTGCCTCTCCATCTTCCTCCAGGTCAGTTGCATCGTCTGCTGTCTCTATGGGTAACTGAGGTACTTCATCATGTTTATGTACACTGTACAAAAATGTATTTGCCATGAGTCATGAATTTCTGATGCCGTTGTCCTCATTGGCTTTCACTTCCTAACCTGCATTGCCACTCACTTCTCTCACCAATGTGCGTGCCTCAATCCTTCATCTGTATATATCTCACCTCTTCATTTGTTGAATGCCCTCAATTTTCTTCTTTGTATCGCGCTTTGAATTTTTATTGTTTGCCGTGTACCTATCATATACTGTATGTTCATCTTTATTTATCCATGTAACCAGTGCCGGATTAACAATAGTAGCAAATGTAGCAATTGCTACGGGGCCCCGCGCTTTGGGGGCCCCGCGGTCTTCTGTAATAAATCTTATTTATGACATTATATACAAGATTATTTTCTGTCTCAGAAGCCAGTATTTTGCTAAATTTGCCGTAAGTAGTAAGCGAGATTTTCAATTGAATGCTGTCTGTGTGCAGAAATTCTTGTTTGATTCTTTTTGTAGAGTTAGTTACGTAACAAAACGTATGAGATTGCGGTCAGCACTGTCGCCATTTTAGCTGATTTGCTGCTAAATCTAGCAGGATTTTATCACTGATAGCTGTAAAATTTTCAATCTTGCAGTTTGCCGATTTCTGGCAGGATTTTACCAACCGTTGGGCAGGCTTAGCAGGTAACAAATTCCTGACAAAAAAACTGTTTCAACAGTTTTTCAAGATGAAAACTTTTACACCTTCATCAAAAAATATACTGTACTTTTCTTTATGACGTTTTTAATTGGATAACACCAGGACAAAGCACAACCAGCTGCCTGAAATTATTTGGAATTTTTGTTATGATGCAACGAAGCTGCTTCAAGCAGATAATTGTATCATAATAACAAGTAATTAGATGGCTTGGTGAAGCCTAAATGATTTGCTTG
>JGI24021J15306_10004376_pt1 | contig 16400 bp, 11 predicted proteins | sample Ectturendosymbi1_FD_15306 | JGI IMG/M metagenome (IMG submission 15306) | reverse complement strand
ATTACTTAAGATCTAGTATGAGCACCTTGCGGTTGAGAAATCTTGCCACACTGTCTATAGAGCAACAATTGACAGATAATATAAATTTTGACATCGCCATTGAAGAATTTGCCAACAAAAAGGCAAGAAAAGTTACTGTGTATAAAATTGTAGTTTTCATTTCAGAAACAAAGATAGTCCTAATTTTTTACACTTTTGTTACTATTTTTCCCTGTATGTCACTATTGCTTTTTGTTTAACTGTTACTTACAATGTTTTAATTTTTTGGGTGTATTTGAAACACACTATATTTGAGCATGTGAGAGTACTGTAATATTATAATGGTGCACAAACTAGTTAATATATATACAAAGCTTTAAGAGGGAGTCGATGTGCAATACGTATTTTTATGGACTGTGGGGGCGCCAAACTCAAGGGTCGCCCAGGCAGCCCACACCCTAGCTACGCCACTGCTTGCTATCACGTTCACGCCTATGCACACCTATCTGCGGCGCTGCTATGCTGCTTAGATGAAACTGGTGCCGAAACCTCGATACTGTTAACTGCATTGAATAATCCTCACCCTATCCACGCTGCACACTCGTAATAGTAATTGCATAACATTGTTATGGTTACACCACAATCACAAAATGTCCATAAGCTACCACACAAACGGATTAGTCAGTAGTCACCATACCGTTGGAAGATGGTTTATTTTTATGTGCTTTGTAATAAGAATATTTTGATAAAACTAGTTGGGTATCAACAGCCTGCTTGTCTCTGTGTCATGATGGAATTCGTGGTTGGAGCCACTTCGCTTTCATGTGAATTGTGTTCACTTTCTAAAGCTGCTTTCGTTCATGTGGGGCTGGCACAACTGTGTACGGAAAATGGTGTTTCGATTTACATGTGCAGTACTGTGGTTCATCTTTAATGATATTCACAAGCCTATGCTGGATTTGATAGGGTTAATCATAGCAACTTAATCTTCAAAACAATGAAAAATCAACATGCAGGAGAGATATTTATGTTGCCCCCCTACTTTTTCCCTGGCCCGCAGTGGCCCCCCACTTTTTTCATTCTAGACTCGCCACTGATAATATTGTTATGAAAAGCACCTTCGCCTCCCATTGCCCCCTTTTGAAGGAACAGGGGGGAAATGCTTCCGCCAATTCCCTGCTCTTCCGCGTCCCCGACCAATGTTGTCCGAGTGAAAAGTTTTTACAGAAGAACTGCCGTAGCTTCAGCCAATGTGGCATACCATGATCATCCTGTCTTGTGATGCCCAAATTGGGCAGTGCTAGTTACTTGTTTGGTAACAGGGCTCATAGCTGTCTGACGTAATCAAACCGTTTTTATATTAATGTGCTCCTGATTGAGATAGCACGTCATTTACCGAACTTTCTCAGACAGAGAGAACTCACCTGCATATGTCACAACAGGAAAAGCACTTCCTGAAAATGCTGTTTTGTGACCCACTTCTACCTGTATCAGGGTTGCCTGGTTGGCCTTTATTAGATCAAATTTCATAAATTTGGCCTTGTTTAAAGTTGATTGGCCTAAATAATTTTATTTAGCCTTTTCTGGCCTCGTCTCAAGTCAGTTGGCCTTAAAATTCGTTTGGATTTTTGGCTTTTTTACGCTGAAAAATGTTTCCTCTGTAGAAAAATATTTACTATTCATTTTTTTCGGTAACACGTTTACAAAATTTTTGTGATAAATGCTATATTAGACCTACGCCACCGTTCTGATTAGGTGATAGCCAATCTGGAGGTGACAACGGGGGAAAGGTCAAAAAACTCTGCAATAATCAAAGATACTCCAACGGCATGCGAGCAATTGGCGTGTTTTTCTTCTGAAAGCAAGTAGCACTCCTCGAAAATGTGACCCGCTTTTCAAGCTCCACCCGCCAAAACAAATATCTGGTTCCAACCATCAGCATCGGAAGAGGGGGGCATGGGTTCTTTTTCTGGATTTAAATTTGATATTTTCCCATTACATTTTTAGCGAAAAAAGGTTCTTTTCTTAGTTTCGAGAAGGCAGAATGAAATTTCACCACTTTTGGCACCTCCCTGGAATAATATTTTTTGACTACTTTATTAAAAACACGACATTTGCCCCATTGGAAAAATTATTTCCTATGCCCACGGTTCTAACTATAGAGATTTGATAATCCAACTCGCAGCAACATTAAACTCTTGCAACGTGCAAAGAAGCATCTGGCGATTTTTAGCGATTTTTTGTTGTTTTTTTCGCTCTTGTTTAGTGCCTTTTGAAAGGAGTCGGCAACCCTGACAAGACTTCTCGTCTCAGGAAACAAATTTTGCCACAGAGTACAGTATCAAAATTTATTTTTTCATTTATTTTTGTGCCCGCTTTTCCTTTGGGGAGGGTTGCGGGCGAAGCAGCCCTAGGACTTGTAATCTGTTTGTACCCACGTTTTTTTTCAATCTCATTTCGTGACGTCATGTATCTAGTGTGACATACATTCATCGATGGTATTAACTCCATTATGTTATGGTCCGTGGGTGATTGTGTTACTTTGCCCCGATTTGTGTGGATAAACATTGTTTTTCAGTCCTTGTTATTTGCTTTTTTTATTGAAATTATTTGCTTCTGTAATGCAGTGTTGTGTTTTGATGCGTCGTTCTCTGCCTCATAATCCGTATTCTTGCTTGCTTCACATATGTGCATGCTTCACCTGGTCATCTGCATATACTTCAACTCTTCACCCATTGCTCCTGTATTGCTTCTTCATGCCCTCATCCTGTGTCTCTATGTGATGTTGCTATAGCTTTTTTATTGGTGTTGTTGAACTGTATTGGACTTTTGTAAAATCTGCCTTGCTTTTGTAAAATCATGTGTATGTTTCAATTTGTGCATTGTTGTTTTATGTTCACTTTTGTTGTGTTCATCCACGACATCCGGAGTTTGTGTTTGGTTATGCATGTTGCTACAATGTGATGTTGCGCATACAATGTCATACAAATAACTTTTTATGTTTCTGCATACAATTCATTTGCTACTACTTGTAAATTTTCAGAGAAATCAGGCTCTACAAAAACAACCTTACGTTGCAAAGTATTAGGAAAAAGGCTTTTGAAGAGTCACGTTTGTTATTGCATTTCCTGTACAGTTTCTAGGTGGTGATCATAATTAAATTATAATGCTATAAATGAATGACTGCCAATAAGGGAGTTTCAAGCAATGGCCATTCACTTACAGTGAAGCGAAACCAGGTGTGTGCACGAAACATTTCCTCATGTCAGGCAGGCGAAATGCTCTGCTTCAGTGCGCAAGTATAACGACGCAACGACACAAAACCAAGTGTTCAGCGACAGCAGTGAGATTTGTTTTTGTAGCACGATGAATGCGATTCTTATATCTATGCAATGTTTTCAGCTGTTGAGCCTAATGCAGACGCAGGGCAGTTGTTAACTTTAAGTCAATAGTTGCGGATACAGGTGTTGCCCAATTCACTAAGTTTTTGACTTGCTTTGGTGACTAGATCACATTCTGACCATAATAAATCCTCATATCCACAAAAAATGTTGTGAGAGACTTCACGGTTAGGTGAAAAATTCCATCTCTATTTCGAGAAATATACCGCTTACAGAATGTTATTTTTAACATACATATATTATCTGGCCTTTGACGTAGACATTTGCAATCATGCAATACGATTGAAGAGATTGTTCGCAGTAAACTAAGAGTTCGAAATCCAGTAGTACGTGACCCTGAAGTGTGAACCTCTTGCAATGTAAAGACTGCATAAGTTGTATGCACATTTCCATATTTTCTGCTTCGTTCTGCCATTGCTTCTGTTTTGAAGACAGTAACTAACATTCATCATTTTGATAGATTGTGCCTGGTCTCATTCCGAAAAATGGCGTGGTTGAAGATGTCGCCGTGTTCACTCACACCAATTCTGGCGCAATCAAGACGAAAATTTTCACAAACAGCTCACAGTCAGCAGTTTAGATATTGAAAATCTTAACCAAAAAACATCTGGAACTTGCCAAATGCAATCGGAAGTAAAGACACGCTTGTGTTGATTGTGCGGTTCAGTGGTGGTTTACGTCAGTAGTCTTCACTTGAATGTAGGAACCCCTTAGAAGTGTTTACTTTGAGTTTGTAAAAGTGAAGAACTTCTTGTGTTAAACGTTGGAGCGATGATTTTAACCGCAATGCGTTTGGAGAAGAACATGCTTCATTCAGGATATCATAAATCGGATTTAGACTCAATCCAGCTAAGTTAAAACACCCGTATACAAGAGCTTGCTTTAGCCTTTAGCACAGTGGTTCCCAAACTGTGGCTAAATTACCCCCGGGTAATATTCTTTAGGGGGCAGGCTAATGCAGAACTAAAACCACATTGTTGTTCTGCATTATGAGCGACTACTGCAAAAGAAATTATCTACTTGAAATGCGAAAATTTTTTATTGAGGGCCATAAGACATAATCGCTACATTGATTTGGGTAACGGCTTCAACAAGTTTGGGAACCACTGCTTTAGCAAATGTCAGTTGATGTTTTGAATCACAACCATCAGACAATAAGCTATGTTGATGAAAAACCTTTGATGCATAATTCTGACTTTGTGATGATTGATGAAACACATTTCCGTAACGTGCGTGTGTTCCAACTTCGCGCATTCAACGTATTGTATATTCGGATGATTCAACTCCAGTATGCTCATGGTGTTACATGACGCGCTTCCAAAACATTAAACAAGAGAACGAATCGCACATTGTACAGTCTACATTTGTATAAAGAAGCTGATGAATACTTATTTGAAAAACTTGTAAAGGACATTAAGGTATATCTTCACTTACTTTTGGCGGCTAGGCCTCTGTTCTGAAAACTTGTGGTATATAATGGTACTGAGATTTTCAATAGTACTGAGCGTAGAAATCCTTTTGAAAATTTACCTGCCCAGTTCATTCACAATCAGTTTGACACCCAGCAACATTATAGCTTGATTAACTATAAACATTCCGCTTCTGCAAGATCTTTTCACGGCTGCACCATTGTTGCTGCGGTGATGCTTTGAGCCACATGAAAGATAGAGCTCACGAGAAACAAACACCTGATTCTTTTGAGCGTATCCAAAAGAAAGGGACGGTGGTCCACAAAAGAGGAACGGTGGCTACGTTGCGCCATACTTTAAACAATCAGGCTTCGTTCCATGGGCAACGCTGCAAACCATCCACAATGTGGAACGCGTAAACAACGAAAGAAAGCAATAATGAAAGCGTGGGTGTACCAGCGAAACGCAGCCAGTTTTCGCATCGTTGGTGAGCCAGATCCAACAAACCGTATGAATCGCTCTTTGACAACCATGGGTCACGGTCCTTCGCTCTCGCACAAGCAGTTTTCACTTTTCTGCTGAGTTTCTTCAGGTGGGCAGCTGCACTTGAGGCAATGAAGTACTGCTACGGATTAGGTAAATACCTTAACTAAATTCATCAGGCGAGCCTAGCTTTTTGTTGCCTTTCGGAGGAAGAAATCAGGGCGGTGAAACCATCATCTTGGAAGCAACGCATGTCGTAAAATGCGGTAATTTTGTATGGAAAAACATCAGAACCTTTTGGCTGCTGCAAGCGTAGGCTCGAAAACGGATTACAAGACGTCAAAAGTCGCAAAGGTTTAACTGCCAAGTTTACAGTAGTGCCGTTAATTGACTGTTGTAAGACAGATTCGATTTGCGCTTGTGCACTTTAAAGAATGTGTTACATTGCATTATTTTTGATTGCGTTTTCTTTGTTTTCGTGTTGTTCGGTATGTAGCAACACGCAAACGGGACCAACCAAAATCGTTCAATATAGAGGAAATTTTTCCACATATTGAAGTTGCATTGAGTTTATAAAATGTGCCTGTTTTGAATGGATCTCGCCTGATTATGGATATTAACCTACGACTGTGGAATATATTAGATCAGGTTTGTGCAATAGCAAATTGCACAGTTTGTTTTAGTGAGCAATAAAAGCAAACCAGGGGCGCAACGAGGGGGGGCAAGGGGGGCGCGATTCCCCGGGCGCCGAAAAGTCCCAACAATGTTACAAGCACTTTCTTCAACACAGTACATTTGCTTTCAAAGACCTCAGTTTCGAACATGGGGGCGCCAAACTTACTTCTTGCCCCGGGCGCCACCTAACCTCGTTACGCCCCTGAAGCAAACAACCCAGTAGCGTTGTAATTTCAACTGTTAGTTTTCAAATCGGACTTCGTTCCGATCGTCACCTATGGTCATTAATCTTTACTGAAAAAGTGCTACCTCAAGTACAAGCGGCAGAGATGGGCTTTATGTAAAACGTTTATGGCGTGACACTTCACGACAAAGTGCGCACTTGTGAAATTCGTAAAACCGTGAATGTCGAGTCACTTCTCCGGATAGATAAATCTCAGCTACTTTGGTTCGGCCATGTACTTAGAATGTTCCAGAGGGAAGAATTGTGAGACAAGTCCTGCTGGCTACGTCCACGGGAAAGGGGTCGACCTAGGACCAGGTGGCGTGATTACATCTCCGACCTTGCTTGGGCCCGTCCTTGTGTGGAGCCAGCACAACTACCTGAGATTGCTGAAAAATGGGACGTATTTCGTGACCTCATACGGCTTCTGCCCCGGCGGCCCTCTCCAGAGGAAAAGCGGGTATGAAAATGAATGATTAGTCTACGTAAGCCTGCGACCTCAGTAACATCATATTATATGATTATTTCGAATAGGCAGGGAGGTCGGCATAAGGATTTTCACAGTTTTACTTAATTTTCTGTTGATATTTTCAAGAATACACATATACAGTAGTTGTGATAGGTGAAAATTAAAAATGTAATTTTGGTAACCGAAAATGTTGTAGATACAATTTGTGTCACTGCCTGCACAAAATACACACAAGTTCTACAGTCTTTTTTCCATGCATGACTTCAATTCCAAATTTATGCTCGATTGATAGTTCGGTCCACAGAGAACATCAAAGATTGCAAAAACTGTTCAGCCAATTACAAGGGCGGGGTTTCTACAAACATTGGTTAATAAACTAGATTTATCAAATGTTTTAGGTTTCAAATGCCAAGGTCAGTTTTCTACGGTCAGTGCATTGCATGCATTCAGTCCAGCTGCTGTATCAAAAGCTATTAAAAGTGTTATGTCCTTTTTGACTGATAAGGACCAGTGATAAAAGTGCAAAGCCGAATTAGGTCTTTTGGTGCAGATGAAGTTTTATCACCGACACGATTGCAAACCGAAATTCAATATAGTGCGTGTGCTTGCTTTTAATAGAACTACAGGTGTTTTTGCAACTGAAAATTTGCTCTGATATTTTTAAATATTCTTAAAAGCGCTAGCCACCAAAATTCATGCACACAAAAGGTTAGGATTATACCTCTGCGAAAGAACGACACCTCTGTTAATTCAAACCCTATAACCTGTTGACATTCATTGCTCATTTTGCGGAAGGCGCAGAACGCTCGTATTTTTACTGCATGCACTTTAGTTTTGCAGCATCAGCGAACAGCATCAGGGACCTGTGCGCAACAAATGGAACTGAGAGCTAGTGGAAGCGTAGGGAAAAAATCAGAACAAAACGCACTTGCTTAGAAACACGAAGCTGGTGTTTGTAATGTAGTGGCTGTGCAAGACATCGACTTAAATTTTTTAGGTCTTCAAGGATTTGTCGGATAGTTGCCCAGTTTAGATGAAACAAAGAAATGCCCAGCAATTTCTGGCCACCCTTCTGGCGTCACGACGTGTAAACGATACAAGCGGAATATCTGAAATAAAACATAACGTGCACATACCTACTTACCTGTCTATACCTGTCAGTTCTTGGCAACGTTGTGTGGAAAGCAACAAACTAACATGAGTGAAATAAACTTTGACAACAGCTTTGATTTAACTACCTGTATCACAGCAGGTATCATGTATTTCCCTGGAGACAGCATTTGCATTGTTATGTCACCTTTACATTTATTCTGTTAGGTCTGTTTCACATCAAATTATGTAAACGTTTATTTGCTTTTACGCTTCGCATGCATATAAAAACATACATAGCGACTGGCCTCTTCCAACTAAAATGATCCAATATTTTTACCACTGCTTCTAGTTCGCCAGCAGAAAAGTTTTTGTTAGGGCTCAAACGTTTTAAAATGTTTCTAAACAAATTGAACAAAATTGAAAATTAAAAATCACAACCCTTTTCGTTTTCTGTAAAATAACTTTCTCAAAATGTCTCAAGCCTGAGACAAACAGCAAACTTTTTGCATGTTTTCTTCAAGTTGAAGACAGTTTTACATAATGTTGCACGTTTTCCAGAAGGTGGTGGAGTTGGTACTTGTGTTGAACATTTTGGTTGCAAATTTTTTAGAAAAAGTTGACATGCAATAGACTGAATAGAGTAACTTGGTCAAGACACTAGGTTGTGCTTGAGTTCATTGATCATCGGCTGAAAACGCTGCTTGGTTGCTGCTTTTAACCATAAGCTTGGCATGGACTGACATGCTGTTGATGGGTTCCATGACAAATGTTTCAAACAAAAGTTGCTCATGCAAACAAATTGTTTGCTTTGAAAGTTGTAACAAATTGTTTGTGGAGAAAGGTGTTGCAGTGAAAAATTGTTGTTGGAAGTATCACAGTAACTGCCAGTACTTGATGGATGACTGCCTGACTACTCTGTCGCTGAATCGGAATTTTTACCGAAGTTTTTAGGTTTGGTTGGTATAGAATTTAGAGCATTTGACTTAAATTTAAACTTTGCGTCAAAACGCGTTTTGCTTTTAGTTTTTGATATGAAAAATCTTCAGCCACAGAGTACAAGTCCACCATAAAAATGAAGATTAACTGCTTCGCGGAGCAAATCACGAAAATTCTTTATTATTTTACCAAAATTATGTGTTAATTTTTTGTCTGTTGCACGTATTTTTTACCAACTACTCTTGCTACCCAATCATAGGCGGGTAGTTGTTTATTATCCACCAATCACTACCATCATCGAAGAAGGCAACAGTCTTGCCAGCTTCAGCAGTCGTCAACTGTCACGTCAAATCTTGCGTATTTAGTCATCGCGTTACCAAATCTTTCAAATCAGTTGAAGCACCGGACAGTCATCACTTTTCAAGAAAATCAGGTGCAGCTTGTTAGCAGTAAGACACGCAGAAGACTGAAACTGTCTGTCTTTATTGAAAGGAAGTAAAATATAGAAAATTTGTAACACTATAGATCAGTGGGGTAACTGACGGGGGGGCAAGGGGGCGAGTCGTCCCCCTTGGCAAGCTAACTGTAAAAACTGGGCCCCCTTTCATTGACATTTTGATATTTAGTATACTTTAATTTGTTTTTTTTTGCATTTTTCGGGGTGTTTTCTTTTTTTGTCTGGTATGGACATCCACGACACCCAGAGATTCACTATCATTTCTTAACATTTTTCTGAGTTTTGGCTAGTGGGCCCCCTTCAGCTAAGCTTTTCCCCCCTGACTCAAACCTCTAGTTACGCCACTGCTGTAGATGACCATGCTGTTGAATGTCGCTCAAAATTTTTCTGCCGGATCTCTGTGCTTAAAGATACGCCCATGTCCAACGTTGCTCATGCATAACCCTTTATTCCTGGACTGAAAATACCGATCTTATCCCTGAACTCCGAAGTCTCCTGTAAAACGTCACACATCAACAACTTCATATGTAACGTTTTAAGCATTTCAAGTTCAATAATGCCATGTAAACAAAAAGCGCGTGAGATCTACTCACAGTGGCCTCCATAAGCGCGTCAACTGGAAGGGTTGCGCGTTCAAAAACACTAGTTTGAAGGGATTTTAGGACACGGAAGACTGATTGGAAACGCCTTTAATCTCTTAAAGAGTTAAAAGGTTTGAAAATAAACAAGTATCAACATCTTGGTTCCTGCCCAATGTCAACGGATATGTGAAATTGAAAAAAAAAGAAAAAAAACTGCCGTTCTTGGATTACTGGCGGAAACAAAGCGTGTAAATGCTTGAAGTACACCAAACAGGGAATTTTTTCGGAATGTATGCATAGAAATCAGCTCACGGGAAATATTGGAGCAAGCGGTTGGGTCTCTTTGAAAGCTTAGACTTTGCAAAAGCATAATGTGATTTTCTATTTTGTTTTTCTGAATTTTTTACAGCTTTACAATCCTTCAGAGAATATTTTCAGTGGCTGATCAAATCTGTTCTGTGCTGTATCTTCGTATCATACTCTTCCAACAAAATCCAAATTTAAATCTCAGAAAGGGAAACGCAGCAGGTGGCAAGCCATGGAGAAAAACTTTGTTCATGCTTTGATGTGTATGTTGGTGTTTGTTTCAGGTAAGCAATTTTTTTCAGTAGCATCAAAGTTGTTACGACCGTCCATGGTCATTTACAGACCCAAATGACCAAGCCGGTCTTCGATCTACCAGAGCACTTTTCAGTGCTGCAAGCGAAATCCATCACGCGCGCTAGACTGTCAGATGTAAACAAAGAAATAAGAAGTTATTCTGCCGAAAATCACCCTTTATTGCGCTGCAAGCTGATGAGAAACTTCATAAAAATAACAAAGCACGTAACAGCGATCGCTGCATACTTGAGCTTCACTAACCATTTAGTTGGCAGGAACAACCCTCTAATGTTTTTTTGATTGTTGTCGTTTGTGAGAACAGAAAACGTGCTTCGAATCCTGCTTGAAAGGATGGGCCTAAACTCTTAAAAGTGTTAACCAGGAAATCTTTCAGCACTTCATCAAAATTTAAAATCTCTTGTTTTAGCAGCCATTAAGTGAAAGTGGAACCAGAGTGCATCTACTTTAGGCAAAAGATAACTTTTCAAATTGTGACTGCTGAAAGTTTGCATTCCTTCTGCTAACACAACAATTTGGTTTCTGATTTGGAAGCAACCGAGTTGTTGCAAAACTGCTTGAGTGTTACTGAAACGCGTTTGTTTTGCCACTGTGGTGGAAACATCCTATGCAAAAAAGCGAAAAATAACTCATGTTTTTAGCGGCGGTGATAACGATCTGTCGCAATTTATCTCAAAACCAGCTACAGCAAGGAGTCAAGGACCACGGTATATATCAAAACAGTTATCGTTCACCTCAGCAGAAATACTTGTTGAGTTTTCATGCGCTAAAACGATGTCTGTGAATATCTTCTGTTTCAATGATTTTGTGTTACTGTGACGGTGATTCATTAAACAACTGTTGTTTTCAGCATCAGAAGTATTGCGAAATTTCTTGCTATTGCATTTAAAAAGAAACAGCTTCTCAGGGATGTTGTTCACATCGCTGCATTAAAAAACAGTTTAGGTCAGAGCTGCCGAACCAGTCGATCGCTTCTACCGGCCAGGGTTGTCAGGTTGTCATGAGTAAAAACAAGCATTTTTTTGTATTGTGTGTAACGTCTTCACTCCCACACGCAAAACACAAAAACAAAAACGATTAAGTTCAGTAGAGAGAAAAAAGGCACATCAACTGTTGAAAAAGCCAGAAAGCACCAAAAAAGCCAAATATACTGTAATACACAACGACACTTTCAAACACCCATACAGGTTGAACAGCACTTTTTTACAAAATACAAATTCCTCAATTAATGAATGTCTCGAAAATTTTGGTCTTGTTAAGGAGTGACATGAAACAGCAAAAATAAAAGCATGAAATAGCAAAACTAAAATTTATAAAATTGTAGTGCAGAATTTTCAAAAAAAAGTATCATTCTGTTTCCAGAAACAGTGTCCAGAAATCTGCAAAAATCATCTTTAAATCTGCCAAACCGACATAAAAATTTAATTGGTCAAAAAAAGCAAAAAAACCAATTTTCATTTGAATTTTTTCAAAGATACAAAAACCAAAGGAGTTAAAAACAGGCTAGAAATTTCAAATTTGACCTCAAAAAAGTCGAACTGGCAACACTTCTGTCGGCAGACCATTGAGTGATCCCGAGTCAGCTTCGAAAGGTGTAGGAAGAAATGAAAAGTTTTTTGTAAAGTTGCTTTAAATTAATCATATGCTTGAGATAGGGAGAGTTCGTGATGTGATGGCTGGTGGTTATGTGAGAAGGTGAAGTGTTGTGAGGTATAGTTACTGCATGCTGGAGCGAAGTGAATTTGCGATGTTGACACTGGACTGGTAGATCTCGAGAGGTTGGCTACTTGAATAACAGGTCTTGAGTCAAGCAAGGTTGGGCATCCTTGGAAATCTACGTAAAACGAAGATCGTTACCAACAGCCATAGAAAAACGGTGACCCAAATTCAGTGTTGCATTTTGCCAAACAGTTTGCGTCATATCTTTAAACCTGGACATGTTTTCTTTCAATTCTCGGGATTCTTAAGATTCATAGCCTATATGCGCAGTGCTACTGAAACATCAATTGCAGTGCTTATGAAATAGTCGTGTGTGCTTTTAGTGAGTTAAGCGGTCCTGCAAGTAATGGGCTAACTGACTTTCACGCAAGTGTGTTTTAAAATACGCAACCTCAGCCGTGGCTTAGGTTTTTGGCAAAAACTTTGGTTGTTTTATTTGCATTCCGAAATATTCGAACGATGAAACAAGTAGGGCAGTGGCCCTAACGTGGTCACCAGTGAAAAATCTGGTGGTCCTCAGAAGGAATGCCAGAATGTTTTCTTTTAATTTTTAGCATTTTCAAAACAGCTAAGAATTCCTCTGAACATACTACATTTCAGGATCGAAAGCTGAGGACCCGAATCTTTACTGGTCGATGGACACGGACAGTATCATCGGAAAAACGCTTTTACCTGATATAGGGAACACTTCGAATTGGTCGGGAGATCTTGGCAAAATCAATGGAACGAGTTAGTCATTTTTGCTGGTTTCAGCTAAAAGAGTGACTCTCCTCACAAAATCACTTTATCCACTAGGTCTTGTGTATTATACTGCAATTATTTATTGGCTCCTGAGCGAGGTAAACCTAACAGAAGCAGAAATCCTATTTTTTCATGGGTAAAACTATAATGCAGTCGAAATTCAAGATCTGAATTGCTTTCGAAAATCGACAGCTTTGCTGCAAACGATGTGGTTNCACATTTGTTGGAAAGTGATAGCAGCTCCGAGAAACGTCAACCGTTCATTCTACTTTTCGTATGCTAGCGTCAAAGGATGTTTCGCTCGGAACAAATATAACGGAGTTTTAACTGGGTACACCTTTGCTAACTAGAGCGGCGGATCACTGCCTGATATTAGGACAGTGGTTTTCAACCTGGGGCCGCGGCTCGCAGAGGGGTCATCAACCGTTTCTGGAGGGGTCGCGAGTAAATAAGTAATGTACACAGTTATATTACATTTGCTTTATTCGAGTTTTAGACGGGGGTCGTTAAGTTCGTGGGTTGTTGTGAGTCGCAGTACAAAAAAAAATGTTGAAAAACTACTGTATTTAGGAAGTCTATTGTTTTACAGCTTTTTCATTGTTCTGACTTGCTTTGCAGAACAGGTAGATGGGTACAAAGGACGTGCGTTGCTACTTGATAGCAACAGCATCACCATAGGATCATCAACGGCTATTCGTCAAACTTGCCTTTTCTATCCATCTCTTTGCGACGGTGGTGGTAAGTTAAAAATACGGACACGAGCAAACACTGCAGAAAAATTCTGCTAGGATTTTCAAAAAAGTACTACTTTAACAGGATTTATCCAACGTGTCAGACATGGGCGACGGAAGGGGGTGGCAACTGGCCCAAGGGCTTCACTGGATTTTGAAATTTGATGTTTTTCTTTTAACGTTTTTGTAAAAAAAGTTTTTTTCTTAATTTCGAGTTGCTAAAATGAAATTTCACCATTGTTGCAACCCCTCGGAAAAATCCACGGTTTCCTCTTGGAAAAAATCCTTCCGACGCCCATGGTGTCAAGTTGACACGATTTGTCTGTTTACCTTTGAAAATCTTACAAAATTAACAAGTTTTCGGCTGACCTTATTTATTTTTCGACAGTATAAAAGCGAAATTAAAGAGTTTGGAAAAATTTTAGACAAACCACTGCAGTAACTGTCATGTAGTGTTAACTTGTCTTTGCTGTATGTGATTGAAAAAGGCAACATGTTTCTTAGGAGCGGTAGGTATTATGTTTCTATGGAAACGGTATGTATTGACTTTCTACAGGGGTGACAGTCAGCATGTGGCTGCAAGTGCAGCAGTGGACGAACTCTTTCGCCGCAATATTCGAGACAGGTGCAAAGGATTTCCCACTTTATACTGGTGTGGGTATTTACCCACAAAATTATCCGCCCAGGTGTCGAGCAGCTGTTTTGACTTCTGAAGGTGATTTTATGGCGGATATTTTGATATTACTTGTGTTGCATGCTTGTTTTTTATGATATTACTTGTGCCGCATGCTTGTGAAAAAGATCGCCGGTAAGCTGACTGTGAACAACGCGTACGTTCAAACAGTGCTTTCGAAAAAACGGAATACTCGAGGAAACCCATTCGAATAATTTATGTTGTTCATCTCTTAACGTGTTTTGTAAAACCCATTAAATAAAATATTGTTTTGCAATATTAGGTGACATATTACATGTGAGCTAGGAAAATGTTTTGCCGAAGCCTAGAAGGAAGAATGAACCACGTATCTTTTTTCAACTCTGGCTTGATTGCGGATGTCACGACCAAACAATTTCATAGCAGCACATAACTCCTTTTCAAAATAACAAACAATATAATCTATGCCAAGGCTATGCAACTCATTGATGACACATGATATGTGAAGTTTGGCTGCGCCATATTCGCATGGTGGCTGGTAGTCATCATGATGACTATAAGCAAAAAGATGCGGAGTGGCTTACTGAATCTGGGTCGAATTACAGTGCAGTTGGTTTGGGTTTCATGTGTTGAAACGCTTTCTTATAGCATTGGTGTCTAACGATGATCTCTTCCTAGATTAAAATTTTGTTCAAAATTTACAGGAATCAGATACTATGCATCTTTCCAACAAGATTTGATTGGTCGATATCACTGGACTCATTTAACAATGACTTGGTCCGAAGGAAACGGTGTCAAGGTACGCAACCACGGTGTTTTGCTCAAAACTCTACAAGAAATGGTCTGTTTTAGCTGAAAAATTTGGATGAATCAAAATGGGAGGTTTTTCTATTTTTACTGGAGGTTTCTATTTATAAACTTTTGGTCACAACAAGGAAGGCACAGTTGGCATCTTTAGAAAGAATCTGATGACGGCGTGACTTCAAGTAAAAGCTTTTTCTGATTTGACCAGAGAGAGAAACTTTGCATAAAACTACTAAAACCTGTAGATAGTGTTTAGATCAAGAGTTGCCAGCAAAAACGCAGCCTATTCCAAAGATTTAGAACCAAAAATCATCAAAAGTGTTTGAACTGCCTGCTATTATGGAGTTGGATTCGAAAAATCATCTGAAATGGGATCCATAAATTAACTTTTGAAACATTCTTGGAAAGTGGTAAATAAAAAGTGACGTGTTTGTACCAAGGTAAAGGTTTTAGATAATGCAAGGAATGTATGAAGTTTTCTCCTACAAGAACAATTTCATCAGAGGCGATCCGAGTCAGTACATTGCATAATTAAAAGCATATTGCTTGGAAAAACATTTAATCGGACTATACGATACTTCGCTGGGTAATGTCTAAAACTAGGAGTTTGCGTATCCACGTTATGCCCAGTGCTACCTCCGGGAGAAAACGAAGAAGTTGCAACCACTCCGCTGGCGTTGCGCTGAATGCGCGGTTTACCACGAACGGAATGTGCGCAAAGAACAACACCCATATGTATGTGGCGTGACCAAGCAATAATAGAGTGATCTCGTCGGGTGAACTCTATTGTTGCTTGCTGCCACAGTGTGAAGCTTTTCGCACATGCCGCTCGGGCTTTACGGTCGCAACAGTCCTTTCCCACATCTTCTCAAGAGGAAATGGCATTCTCGTAATTATCGATGTGGCATCACGTTGTTGGTGCCTTTGTTGTCTTTTTTTGTGAATTTGTCCAACATAAAAGAGCCAGTGGGTTTTGAGACAGATACTTCTGAAAGATCGTCTGCCCTGCCCCGATGCGAAAGGAAAGTGATAGCCAGGGACTACGGATAATGGGCAACGGGGGCGAGGTGCCTTTTCATAACAGCATCGTAGGTAATTTCATGGTTTATCAATTTTATAAGCATTCATTGTCCTCAACTCTTTAACTGCATCCCCTCCCTTGCCGCTTCTTCGGCATCCCTGGTGATAGAGCAAATCAAAGCCTCCACTTTTCAGGTGTAGTTATTACTGCATTTCTGCCCATGCAGTAGCCTCAATGCAATGCCTCTCTTATGTAGCTGTGCCCGCAGCAACGCCTTCCCGTGGTACCTCTGTTTCCTCCAAAATTGCTACTCAAGTGGCGGGGCCAGTCTGTCCAATCTCTCCATCAACCATGCACAAGTTGAGACCCCATTTTGCGCCCGGTATAGGCTCAGACCGTAACCAGCTTG
>JGI24021J15306_10004374_pt1 | contig 16402 bp, 12 predicted proteins | sample Ectturendosymbi1_FD_15306 | JGI IMG/M metagenome (IMG submission 15306) | reverse complement strand
CATGCAAATTTATTCCGTGGTATTTGCATTCAGTCGACAAATTAACAAGCAAAAAGTATGCGAAAACAATTAATCTCCTTTGCGCAGGTAATAAAGTGTTGGTAAAATATCAAGCTCAAGGGGGGTTTAACCCCACCCCCATTGCGTACGCCTTTGAAACAGGACTGTACCCAGTTATCGTTATTCAGGCTCCTCGTTTGCGAAGAGGAGGTAGCGTGCTAGACTCCCTCAAAAAATGAACTTCAAGCCCTCCGTTTAGAATACAGTGAGGTTTTCGGCGTAAAGCTCTAACCTTATTTTGAGCCCGGTCTTCATCCACTTTGAAATCCACTCCAAGAGACCCAGGCTAGCGACGTTTTTTTCGCTATTATTTTCAAACAGATATCAGGTTGGGTTGAGCTGTGAAGAATGTTGAGTGCAACTGCCGTATAGAAAATGCACAAACTGAGCCTGATTTTGAGCACTTGCCAAGTTAAAAAGCTTCTGTTACGGGTTCATCAGTCAAATTTTGTCCAATCTTATGCAGTATTCCTCAGAACCAGGCATGGCCAAAATGCGGGTCGTTGAGCTCTCTAAAAATCCGGCAAGCTGAACTTGTCAAGAAATTTTTAGAATTTCGGGTGTGAAAATTTTGACATCTGCTTTACGTGCCAGCATTGCAGGCGGTCGTTGAGCGCAAGCGGGTTCGGACAGAGAAAACTTTGTGTTGCCGCGATTGCGTTGAAAAGAGCTTGAACTGTATCAGTAATTCTACCCTTGCCTGTTTTTTGTGCCTGTGATTTCCATGGTCACAGCTTGCAAGCTCCGTATTGCACAATTTCTTCGTTTAACGTCTATGAAATCGCGATAAATTTTGCTCCTGTCGAGTTTCAGATTTCGAACCGATGCAACTCCCTCGCTATGCCTCTGAGTTGACAGCCCTTTGCCAAGATAAATCGCGTTAATTTTCATAAAAATTGAAAAGCTTCATCATCCATTCACAAAAATCTTTATGCTATGTGATCTTTTCTTCAAACTTGAAGTGTATTGTTTTGACAGGGTGCGTATCAGTGTGTCCAGTTGTGGCCATGCAAATCTGCTGCTGGTAGCAATACATCCGTGGTTCACGTTGTCGGCCAGCTGATTTGTTGTGTTCGCACAAGAAGTGACATCGCTGCCTTACTGTGCACAGAATAGAAACTCCTATCAGCGCTTGCAAAGACGTAGATGCATATGTTCTAATGTTTTTTTGCACCACTAACGAACGATTCCAGGCATGTCCTGTTCGTAATTGGATGCAAAGTGTTGAACAGGTTAACAGTTGACATGACAGCTTGCTAACCTACACTACGGCGATTGGTGGGTATTTCCAGAAACTCCCGTGAACGCTCACCGCTGTTGTTCGACGTTATTCTATCCAGTGATTTCCAAACTGTGGTACGCGTACCACTAGTGGCACGCGAGGGACCTTCACGGTGGTGCACAAATTGGCCTGTGTCTGTCGTTCTACGCAAAAAATATATTTGCAGCTGTTGTTTTTACTTGTCGGTTTCTGTTAATGAATTCCGGGACTGTATGTGCTTCCGGTTTCAAAAAATAATCACTGTGATTTCTCGCAGCCGTTTTGTTCATGTCGCATTTATGTCAATTCTGGTTTTCCAAACTTTTGATCGAATGATATTTGATGAATTGAGTTTTCCTGAAAAAAAAGGTACTACGTGGTGAAAGTACGGGACCCACAAATGCTACGTAATAAGAAAAAGTTTAGGAACTCACTGTAATCTATACTGAGCCGTTTCACGTCACCTGAGGGAAGCAAATAAAACTTCGAGTCCTGCTAACGGATGAAGTGGTGAGAGCCTTACCGCCCTGCTTCGGCTTGGCAACCACCTCAAGACGTCAGGACACTTAGTTGGGGTCTGCGCTCCTACAACAGATTGACTCCTCAATTAGCAGCAGGGCATCTCGTAATTGTACGCTACATCGTGCTCCTCACACCGTGCATTAATTTTCTTACAACAGGATGATCAAAAAGTGTTTTGGAGGTGTGTGTCCTGCCTGTTTTCCTGATTTTCTGTCCACTGCTGCGAAGTTAAAGGGCGGTGTGGAAAAATGCGTGTGACTGTGACGCAGGCAATCTTGGCGTTAACTTTAAGCGGATCTCCGACTTGGCGTCGTTCTGCATGCGATCTTTTCGGAACTGTTCCCTTCGATGCGGTCTGCGCTTGCGTTCGCAGTCAATAAACACGCGCAGCGACTCCCATCACCACAACGTGACGGGATGGGTCGATTGTTTCCTGCCGTCAAACTCTTGCAGCGTTGTTTCTTATCAAGCCATCTGGGTTACGGACAGCAATTGTCGTCTTGGTCGGCAACGTCAGCATGTGCGAGATAAGAATTGCTTGCAGCAGCACGCGCAATTTAAACGGAAATGACGAATTTCCCCCGTCAGCTTGGGACGTCTTTACTTCCGATACCGACGACCGCTTGCAAGTTTTCTTTCACCGCCATTTTGTTAAATCCCTTCGGCCAGGGCAGGGATGTGCTTCGACAAACGATATATTGCCTGCGCTGGTGAAATTTCGGCGCATCTTATCGTAAACAAAAACATTTTTGCGATAAACGTACAAACAGTCAACTTCTGCGATTACTCTGTTGGAACTTGACTGTAATTCCGGAAAAGTATTCGAGGGTTCTGATTATACCTGATGAAGGAATTAGCGTAATTCTCGATAGCCAAGCTTACAGTGCTAACACTCCAGCAAAAAAGTAAAGATTCTTTCATCTTTTTCAATTCGTGTGACCGTCTAGCTACAACGAGATTTAAAAATACGCGATTCTAGTCAAAAATTGCCATCCAGTTTTGGCAGCAGTTTGGAAACGTCAATAAGCGCTTGATAAGTTTATATCTCCGGAAAACCACTTTCTTCATGTTTTTTTTAAATACCCTACTACGGTATGCTCCTACGCGTTCAAGCGAACTACTGCGATGAAGGGTTCTGTTCGTTACGCCACGCGGTGTTGGACCCGAAGAGATTGAAGTGAAGTGTAAATATGTGGGAAACCGCTTATAGCTTGTGGCGAAAAATTAGGCGTGATTGCGCCAGGACGTCATCTTTACAGGTCACCCGAGGACGAGTTTGTTTGTTTCTGATGAGAAAAGGATGCTTTCGATTAAAATGGAACATCCATCTGGGCAAATAAACTGGCCATAAGCTGCGTGAACCACAGCAAGTGCACGTTTGTTTGCAACCTTGCCTGTTTTTAATTAAGTTCAGCACTTTGCATTTTTGTCTGGTTAGTTTACGTAAAGAAAGCTTCCGGTTCTCGAAACACGTTTCTAGAAATATCTTATTTGGACGAAAAGCGTACTTTAAAAAACTAATCGCTTTTTCAAACCGGGGCGACAAACAAACGATATATGGGGTGGTTATGCAATGACAATTAGCACAAGCTTTGTCGGAAGATCCGTCACTAGGGGGAAACGGAGCACAGTACTCGTTGCCGAGTTTCATAGCACTATATCAGGCTGTTTTGGTGTGAGAGTTATACGTTATACTTGCCCAAAAGATCATCTTGTCCTCCTTTTCGTCCTGCGTCATTGATTCTCGACCTGTGTTTCATGTGAATATGCATCCACCACCTGCTCTTATCTCTACTCCAGATGCTGCAACTCCGTAAATTGGCAAATCTGGGACGAGTGTGTTTCCAGACTTGTGCTCTTGACCTCTTTTTCAATATTAGTTCTTGTCGTGCACGATCTTTTCATAGCAGATGTTCAGCCGAACCCAAAGCGGTAGAAGTCTGCTTATTAGTAAAAAAACAAAACTCTTGAAAATATTTAATTTTGTGACACTTGTTCGAGGAAGAACATGTCTGATCTAAATCATCCACCCGAAGATACACCCGCCCAGACGTACGTATCTGTGCGAACCGCATAGTGCAGTGGAAGTTTGTTTAGGTTTGTACGCAAATTCGCTATAGAAATTTGCTGCATTTCAAAAACAACAAAACATTAACTTGTTACATTCTCACACAAACAATTTTTTTTGCACAATTCTAGTTTTGTATGCTATGACATGTATATGTATCGCATATAAATGGTAATACTAGCTAATGTTGCTTACCAACGTAACGTTAAACATGAAGAAAGAACAAGATCATGCCGCTCGCAAATACCAGGCTTACAATGTTTTCTCTCCATTTGTAGCCCGATCTTGGAGTGTCGCGTGTTCTCGCAAGTGTAGAAACTTGATCGCCACGGTTGTTTGGAATGTTAGCGGCTTATCGGACTTGTATTCCGCCTGCACCAAAATACGTTGCAGTCTTAAAATCAAAACCGTCAATAAGGAAACCGATGGCCTGATATTTTTGGCATGTGCTCAGGATAACAGATTTTCGTCTTCGCACATAAGCCTGAACCAACGCTGGAGTTCGAATAGCGTGTCGGAATCCAGCTACATTTTACAAACGGTTGCCGACACCGATGCGAAAGTTCAGCAATGCATTTATTATTATTAACTGATTATACAGTAAGCAATGCGCCTTCAAAAAAGCTTGTAGCGGCAAGTTTGGCAAAACTTTTTTGTCTGTGAACAAAAATTTCTTTTCGGCGTTCGCTTTCATAAGATGTGCCGGAGCAAAAGGGTCTTTAGTTAAATTTCCTGAAACCTTTTCGAATCGATGCATACCGTTGCATACCGTATGAAGCAAGACGTAAATTGGATATCGAAGTTCTCCCCAATCCACGATGATGAAAGTTTCACTGTCACTTGTAAAAATTCTGCCATTGTTTTCAAGACTCCGGGACTACACTCGAATTTAATCAATCCCTCTTGCCATTTAAGTCGGACCTATTTTGTGCTTGGCGTGGTTTTGCGACAAACTTGATAAGAACCGATAAGGGACTTTCATTTAAAATAAATGAGCTTTTCAAAACGCGGTTTCTTGGTGAAAGTATTGCAATTGTGGGTGAATGCTGGACTTGGCCCTTGCTTTTTTTGCCTGTGCGCCTAGGGAACTCCATAAAGAGGGTGGTTATGTCTTCCTGGAGCTGTGCTACTCACGACTCTTCGTTGCGATTGTCCTTTCCATCCCTCAAAGTGGGGCTAAGTTCGCATGTTATCATAATATGTTGGCGTTTTTCGCTGCTGGTGGCTTCCAGACATGAGGCTTTTAGCATTCAGAAACGGCGCCCGAAAAAAATATCTACAACTCCAGTTTGAATTATCCATCTTTGAACAACTTTTACCAGTCCGCGTTTGAAACACTTACAGAAAGCTCATGGATTGTTCAGCTGCAGAACGCAGGGAAACGACATCGTGGCCTTCTCCGACTCCTTAAGAGCTGCCAAAAGCATTTTGTTTGTGCGCATGACGATTGACCGTTGTCCTCGTGCGTCGCTTCGATGCAAACAGGGTGCTGCCGGTGCGCAGGCGGTGAAGTCATTCTCGCCGGATAACATATCGTTTTGCTGATCTCTGTTTCAATTTCGACCATTCAGCAGATCATCGGACTCTATACGGCAACAACAGCACCGGCTGCGTATGGCAGCAACAATAAGCAATCCAACGTTAGCGACGAGTGTGCGGACGCACGCGTTTTCAAATGTTTCAAACCAGCACGCATGACTTCTGTCGAACACACCGTGCTGCCTGAGTCAGCACGAAGCCGACCACTTCAGTGTTTCTCGTCCAATTCTGTTGGCTGTTTCGGAGTCTCGGTTGCGACAGACGATCAAGCGATTTGCGGTGGGTACGGTGAGCTGCAATTTCGTACTGAGGTCGCATGATTGTGGTCGCAAATCAATGTCAAGCTACGTTTTCGAGGTTTTGCACTGTAAGCCCCCTTCAAGAGTTACGACCTAATGGAGATTTGGTGAAGCTATTCTGCTTCGGAGAGTTCACTGCTAGTTATCTTTTTAACCCTGACACTCGCTGGAAAGGCGACTCTGTCTGCTGCTTGGTCCAAAACGCTGCTCATAAAAATAAGTTTGATTCTACATCCCGCAATTTCATCAGGGATCTAACTTGTACCGCTCAGTGGAACGATCAAAAAATTCAAGGGCTAGTTTTTCGATCCCAACTCAGTAAGAGTCTCGTTCAATTTTGAAGGCTCCGTACTTGCTATTGGCTATTACGTGGGTGGGCGAAAAACTTGATTGAATATTGGCAAAACGTTACTCACTTCAAGCTTTTTGCAATTTGTTCTAAACCACTTATGAAGCGCTGCACAAGTGCTTCTTTAGTTTTATGTTTTTTTTATGCGACTTGTCTCCAGGACAACGGTGCCGATCTCATGAACGCCACAAAACGTAGAGAAAAGTAGTCATTTGTGACCCAAAATGATGAAGTTTTCGAACAGCTTTCCAACTAAACTATATTTTATGCTTTCATATAAAATTGGCACAGTTACTCTCCGCTTCACACTTTGTATTCGGCGCGTATTTGTTTGCGCGGCATTCAGCAACTCCATGCAAGTGTCCAATGAAGTTCAAGTCTACTGTAAAAGGTTTTTAATTAAGGTTTTGAGTGACAGTCAACGATAAACGCCACACGATTTCTCCACAAGCTTCTAGGTCTTGTTAGTAAACATGCGGACTGACTCGGCGCCTTGCGTTTGACGACACAGCACTTAAACGCCTGTTAAGGCTCGCGCAAGTATCATTGGCTTTTGAAACGTGACGAAAACTCTCAGTTTCTCCCTCTCTTCAACAGCTCGGCACCGATTTATCAACGAAATAACATTACCTCCCATGTTTGCCCAGTGGTCTCGACGACGTCTTGTGAGAGTTCATGGCCGCGTGGGGCGCTGCAGAGCCGCACGGTCATCCCCATGGCGATTTTAACTGAGCAAATGCCTGAATCGGAGCCACTAAGTAACAGCGTTCACAACACACTCGCTAAGTGTCTTGCAACCTGTTATGTTTGCAGTAGTTACTGTTGGACGATGGTCTCGTTGTCTCGCCGCTGTGACTCTGAGATAAGTTGCGTCAGTTCAGTACTACGTGTGTTCCACACCAGACCTTGGTTGTGTCCGCCGTCCCAGTCGCACCCGGTCCTAGTTGACGGTAAAGTCAGTCGATTCTTCGATCTTGCGCGCAGTAGGCGTTGGACTTAAAGCGAAAAAGCAACTGCTGTTGCGAAAAACACGAGCGAACCCACTGAACGTGACTGCCGAAGCGAGTCGATGGCGTTTTAATCCGCACGATTTTAAGTGCGACTGCTCTGAAATCCACCTTGCGACATGCGCTCTCGCTGCAGCGCGGAGACTTCGAGGCCATGCGGTGGTCGTTGCGGCAATTGGGATTTGCTTTGCGCTAAATTTGGCAATGAACCAACGCTTTTCTTTCCGTTTTCTTACTGCGACCAGGACGATCCACCACAACATCGCCGTGACCCGCATGCGATCGCGCAGACAATAGCCGCACACGTGCGGTTTGAGTCGATTTTGCTTTTCGCGTCCTCTTGTCTGTGGCTTGTTTGCTCCTGGTCTGCTGGGTTATCTGTGTCGTTTATGGCCATTCGCTTTTCCTTATGTCTGTTTTTGCTTTGTGCCCTGCTAAACACTGTTGCAAAGTGATTATCTGCCCCTCAACTTTCAGGAGGCGTTTGTGGAAAACATGAAAGTGTGTTTAGTATGATCGTGCGCTTAGCGCAATCGCACGACGAAGACGCACTGTTAGCGCCGCATCAATTATGTTGCTTGGGGGGGATGGGGGGATACGCAAACTTTTTGAAGCTGCTTGTTGAACGAATGCTTAAAAGCAGTGCTTTCCAAACAACAGTTTTTTCCAGAACAAAGTAACAGTGAAGCATGTAAGAGCAATTCGGACTAGAGTGGTTTCTCATCGTCGCTTGTGCAATGCGCAACCTTCAGCGTGCGACGACGCGCGCGCCTTCAGCGATATTTTGAAAAGACCGTCGACTTTGTGCCGCTGTTTGCACAAAAGCAAAATTACTCGTGCATATTAGCAAAACTTCGTAAACAAGCGACGTCTGACCTCTTCTTCTCGGCGCTGAGACCAAGACCCGTTGACAGTTGACGTGATGCTGTGACTATCGCGGCATTGAGCGATTAAAAGCACAAGTCGGCCAAACGCAATAATTGACTAAGCTGTAACTCAGTCGCGTGAGTAACGGCCGTTCGCCGTCAATTGACGCAGGCCTGTTGGAGAAACGCGGTCAGTTTCATAGTACACAACAGACTTCCCGCGCGTTTTACGCGCAATAGCAATTTCGATCGCAGATTGCTCGCTCGACACGACTTAATGAGGGTGTGCGCAGTCGGGAAGGTTGCCCGTGGCAGATGACTGAGCAGAAATAGTTTCTGACCGTCGAAATTTTTGTCTGTTGTCAACACTCGCGCGCTACTGGCTGTTTCTCGCTCCTGCCTTGTCCACATTAGTCAGATATGGCCAAGAAAATGATACTGACTCAGCTGTGAACTATTCCTTCCGACAGCTTTTGGCAAATCTTTGTTTTCAAGCACTATCTTTCCCTCATTTTGGAAGATGTAGATATTTCGCTTCTAGGATGTTTTTCTGGCCCCTCATTTTCATCATCACTTGTATAAATGCACACGAACGTCGATGCTGCTACTTGTTTTTGTCCTCGTGACTAACGACCTATTTACAACTGAAACCTCGTATTTTCTGCACAAAATCTGCGCTAATCTGGCGCGCACGCTCTCAACGGGTTTCACTGCTGTCTCACTTTGCACTTCAATATCGACAGTTGACATTAAGTTGTAAGTTTGCAGAGGAAAAGTTGGACAACGAAGTTATTTTACAGCAACGAAATGAGGCTGTGTACGGCGAGCCAACTTTCTGTTGGGAGAAAAGCAATTTCCCGAGATGGTGTTGACGATTGCCTGCGAAACTCCGTCGATGTGTTTTGAAATGCACGCGGTACAGAACCGTTTACACTGCTCAGATTGTCAGTAAGCTTGTTTTCTTTTATAAAATCTCTTGTCTGCAGCATACTCTTAAAGCGCTCGCTATAAAACAGAAGCAACAAAAACGCGATATTAAATCTTCCTCGTGATATTTTGAAGCGATCACAGCTTCTTCACAAGTGAGTTCGTCGCTTACGTGACACCTCTCGCTTAGACAAACTCTCTGCATGAGGTGATACGCAATCCTGCCTAGGATTTCCTTTGCAGGAGGATACAATTTGGCATAGGGCCTGCGTTGCAACACGTCCCGAAACGCTATTAAGCGTTTGCCCGGTAATAATGCTTTGCTTTTTGAGTTAACAGCATCTTCTGTCACATTCACGTCCGGGTTCTCATGCGTTACTCAATTTGCGAAGGTTGCTCAGCTCTTTCTCAACTGTTGCAGGCGTGTCATTGGACCTGTCGCGTTGTGTGAGCATTGCGCTATGCTTTTCTTTGAAAAGAATGTGGAATGGTAGTTCTTGAAGTGTTCAGCCTCAAATCGTGCTGAAGCGACAAATCACTGATACAGTTCTGTTGGTAAAAATCGGGAAGTCTTTGGGCGAAGTTAGTTGTTGCTGAGTGAATGTAAAATCAAAGAGTACAAGAAACAAACCAGCCCGCGGCTTGGTAGTTAGTGTGCCCGCTACAGTTCCGGTAAGTCTGGAGTTCGACTCTAGACCAAATCTCACCTTGACCTTGCAAATTGCGCGCGGTTAAATGCAGCAACTGCGTATTTTTACTGTTGGTGACACCGCTCCTACATTTATCCAGCGTGGCAGGAAAACGAAACAGAAGATTTTCTTTTGCAAACGTAAAACTGTGTCTTGGAGGTCTGGCTCAAAAATTTGTTTATTTGCCACTATGACATTTTTTCTTCCAGTTCTTTTCAAGTGCTGGTGGTGATTGGAATTTGCAAACCAAGGGCCACGGTTTCGAAAGATGAGCACGTTTCTGGAATCTTCAGCATTTATTTTGGAAAGGAATCCTTTCGCAACCAAGAATCAGACACTAAGAGCTTATCAGAGTATATATTTCGCCTACTTGGTAGGCATCATCAGCTGTGGTTTGATATTTACCTCATATATAGTCTCTTTCACTAAGTTACTGAGCACAGCCGACAAGCTTTTTTTGAAATAAACGTAGATTTGGTCGCCATGTTTTTTCTGTGAAAAGTTTCTGCAGATTGATCAATGAATGAAGATTTATCAGACACAGCACGCTGCCTTAATTGGAAGAAAACGAAAGGTTGAATGGCATTCTAGTAGTGGTCAAGTTCGCCGAGGGCTTCGGGTCGCTTGTAGCAGCTACTGACGACAATGTTTTTTTGCACGAATAAACAGGCATATTTTCCAGTGTTTGGAAACCAAACCGTGGTCCGAGTGGAATCACCTGTGGAAGATGTTGTTTTCGACATTAGTAATACTTCGTGGAAGCGGGCGAGGCGGTAAACAGGCCTCGTGCAGGACATCCACGCGTTTCAATCGTGTTTAGACGAAAAAGTGATTTGGTCGTTTTCTTGCAAATCTATTTATGGCCGTCGTCGTCGGCCATGGAGAAACTTTCATCATATATAACATCTGCAAAAAACGTTGCGTCATCGTGAACATTGCTCACGCGCGTCGCTAATGTTGATCTACGTCATAAAGACGGCCGAATTCACACCTGTGCACCGATTAAAGTTTCCATCGAAAAACTTTTCGTGCGAACGTTTCCTTGTTCTTGGTATTGTAACGTCACCATAGATGGCCTCAGAGCTCACGTAGCTTGTGTACTGCCCGACTTTAATTCATTGACCGTTTTCGTCAGAAAGGCCGCACGCGCGACAAGTTGCAGGCAGCCATGCTATCACTTGTAACTTTACTGCAATCGCTGAACTTGGCCGCCGATCATTTTCCCCTCGCTCGCCAGGGATTAGCAATTTTCGGAACCGCCTTTTGAAGCGCTCTGCAGTTTGTTTGCCGTGACTCGTCGCGGCATTGTCCAGCGCGGATAAGCGCTTGTTTTGCAATCACAAGCCAGCATCTTTTTCGCGCTTTCGGCTAAACATATCACGCGGTGTGTCCAAGGACAAAATGTAAATGCGGATTAAACTCAGCCGGTCGGAGCCCGCTTATCGCGCGAGCACCGCGCTTCGGCGCGCCACCACGATCAGGCACTTTGCAAGAGATGGCCAACTTTTCGTTAAGCTTTCTAACCCAAATCTTTCGTGAAAGCAACAGGTCGTGCACAGTCACGATCACTGGAAGCTGATTGAGGAAAGGTTTAAGTTTGGCACAGAAAGTCCCGTTCAGGCTGCGCGTTTTGAGTCAGAGACATATTTGGCCAACACAAAACACCTGTCATAAACTTGTCCACCTTCGAAGATTAACACGAAATTGTTTTGACATGTTTTAACCACTTGTCATTTTGTCCATTCACCTCGGCACGAGTGCAGTTGGCCTTTTTTCGTACGCGCATGCTCCGCCCACACAGTATTCCAACATCGTGCTACACCACTTCACCCTGTGATTAGTCTGACCTTTACATTTATTAACCACAAGATAGTAATTCCTGTATGGCAACGAACGCTGTGACCTATGTTTTCAGGACAGTACTTTGCCTTCGCGTGATTAATTTTTATTCCTCAGCATGCAGCGCGATCTGCATTTCGCGGCAAAGCGTTTGTTCATCACTTCAGGTTCGAAGATTAAAATTGATCTTTATCCGAACTGCTGCACTCTTGATTTTGTGTTATTTTCGTAATTAATTTCGGCGCATGCGCAGAGTGAGGCGGGAGGTGATCCTTGTTCACACTCAAGGCGTATGCCTGGGCTCGAACTGAATTTAGCAAGACCAGAGTTATCGCTGTTCCTGACATTTGTACTTTCCTTGACATTCGTTGTTCCTTGAGATTCGTAATTTACTTGACATTTGAACAAGCACCAATGTCAATTTGAATCCTTTCAAAACTCTTTATCTGACGCCACGATTTCGTGAAGATGGGAACTCCGAACGTTGGTTAGATGTTGTAATTTTCAAAGATAAATGCTGTGCGTTCAGCATAACAACAGCAATTCAAATCCTCCGTCATTACCGCAGTTGCAGCGCACTAGTGTAGAATATATTAGAAACAAAACAAGAAGAATTTCTCCGTAACGCCGATTGATTTTGACTGCTTCCACAAAGGATATCCATCTCATTTAGACTTGCCATTTCACTATACCTGACAGGATAACATCTCAGACAAAGTCAGTAGTTCTCATCGTCGTTTCCGTTTTCTTAAAGTCAAATTTAGTTTTCAATATGCGTTTAAACGCAGTTACAGCCAACAAATGGCTACTTGCTGCAACATTTGTCCGCATAAACTTCTACTGATGTCGGTTTATGTTCAATTTTATCGACCCCTGCATATGGCTTCACATTTTGTGTTAACGGTTACGATGATTAAAATAAGTTGGAATACTACATTGTGCCGAGACTTCATCCGCGAATTGTTTCATTCAAAACCTAACTTCACGGCGTTTCACCATTAGCTTGTGTTGTGCCAGATATTCGTAGCATTACTCTCAGTCGCACTTCATAGCTGCAAGTCGAAGGATATTCGGGGAACAATGTTTATTTCGTGTCCCCTCCTCCGGGAGACCAGACCAGACCTCGGCCCAAGGATGATATCTGGTCCGTTGCGTGTAGTTTATGTACCGCCCCCCCTATCTGCTTTCTGGACTTGTCCTTTCTTACCGCCAGTATAGGTTCGTTTTTAAAACATCTGTTGCACTGCCAAATGTTGCAAGAATTCCCTTGCAATCGTTTACCTGCGAATGTATGTCCTTGGTGGAAGATGTCACAGTTTTTGCTGATATGATTTGCGGATGTCTTTTTTTCTGGCCAAATCCTAGTACCGTTTCTGCTTATACTTAATTCTTTCTCAACCTGGATAATTACGCGATTTGTTTCGTTGACGCAACAGCACTTTTTGCATGAGCTGATTTTTTTTCGTAAAATGCGCTCAGTGGCCAAAGTTTTGCGTCGCTCGCATCCTTTCGCGTCTCATTCCCCCAGAATTTACCCTCAAGCAGCAGCTATCTCACGTCAGGTGTTCCACCCAAGCTGCTCTCGGTCTTCACACATTTTTGCAAACACAGCGCTGCGACTGATTGTTATTCGTAAAGAGACTATCCTCTGCATTTTTACCAGTGCTATTTGTCTGCCGTGAAACGTTTCGACGGAAACCTACGATATACAAAGTCAGTACAGTCCACGGAAAATAAAACGGCGCCCGGCAAAACAAACATCGGAAATGTTTTGTCTCGTCGCGATTTGACACCAAGATGGTTGTTCGAGCAAAGCTTAATTAATGATGTTAAATTAAGGTAGAGCTGAATTGTGCGAGAACAATTTCTGGGAGGATTACATGTGAGTAGGAAGATTTTCGACAACAGCAAGGTGTGTGATGTTGGTGTGCTGTCTTAGGTTAAGTTGTGGGAAGATGAGATCAGGATGAGTCCGGTTGAAATTGGGTTGCAGCGGGTCAAATAGCGATCAACGATAAAGCAACAGACGCCTTTGTTTTGCAACTGCGAGTAAACGTCGTTTGTGCCTTTTTCGCTTCAGAACCTCATTAGCACGGAGCGTCGATTTCGTGTCGCGAGGAATCGCGGTGTTTTGCTCGGTTTACGTGGAACAGACAAACGCGTGTGCGCAAATGCTTCTTCTGATGGACTTGTTCATTCACCGCAGGCGCGTTTCTCTGTTGTAGCAAAAGATGCTTCAGTGTAGAACAGATCACACGGCTCTTTTAATGAAAACCATCCGGACTCAGGGAAAAAACAGCTCCGGTAGCAGTGCTCCGCTTAAGGAAAAAATCTATTTGAAACACTGCACAAACTGAACGTCAGAAACGAATGTTACAAAAACTGAAACCAATATTTTCTCGCAAGCGAGAAAACGATTCTTGTGTCATATTTTGTTCGCTTGCGTAGTTGAATTGTTTTGCGTGACTGTTCTTGTTTGAATTATTAGTTTGCATCAAGTTCATGTTTTTTTCCTTCGCAACAGCGATACATTAGGTTGAGGCAGTGGTTCTCGAACTGGGGTCCGCGAGACAATTTTCTAGGGACCGCGAAGCACCTTCCAAAAAAAATCAACACGACGCTCCTCAAGAAAAAAAGTTCATGTAAAATAAAATTTTCGGGCAACTTATTTTTCCAAACCAAACTTCACAAACACAATTTGGAGCTATGGTAGCCTAATTCTACCATAGCTCCAAAATATGGTAGCCTAATTCTTTTTGAAGGGGACCATGAGCCATTTAAAAAATTGCTAGGGGACCGTTGCGTAATTTTTTAAAAAAGGTTTGAGAGCCACTGGGTTAAGGCATTGAAAAAATATTTCGAAATAAGCACTGCCATGCCTCGTTATTCTAGAAAGAAAAGCGTGATCTCTGCACGTTCTTGCCGCTGCCAGCAATCGTTTCTGAAACGTTCCTGTTGCGGCGGAAAGCAACTTAATGCGGAAAAGAACAATAACCACCGCAAGCAAAAGAGCGGCTTGCGGCAGTCACTTCGGAATGCGAATCTGACATCCAATCGCGAGCGCTCAAACCAGACAGTCTCACAGTTTTCCGCCACGTACGCGTTGAATTTAGCCTCCGATGCTTTCAATTCTTTTTTTTCTGCACCCTCTTGTCGTTGCTGTATGGTTGATTGCTTTGCGACCCTGCCTTTGACCCCTGGTAGTGCTGCCATCCTTGATGGTTTCGCGGTTGTGTCGGCGTGCGTGTGATGTCACGAAAGAGTGCGCTTTCGTCGCCACGACGCGCTCTCTTAAACGCCTTGCGTCACCGCTTGACGAGCGCGCTTTGCCGTTGCGCGCGCTGGTTTGCCCACATTGCGTTTGTCGTTGAAGTACGGTTCGCTGTTTTGAAAAAAATCGACACTCAGTGGATTCGCTCTCTGTCACTTCTTGTTCGCCTCCACTGCACAGGTGGCGTGCAAAGGCTTGCAAACGATTTGCAGATCTCATGCTTGGCGCCGCAAAGCAATGCTCTGACTGAAGCTTCGCGCGCAACTCTTCGTTCAATGCTGTTTGTTTTATCCAACTTCTCAACATAAAAAACGTCCAAGCCGCAACGACTTCTCCCATCCTTTTGACTACACTTCCTATTTAAGTCCCAGGTTGCAACCGCATTACCAGCTCACTCAGCGATGGAGCGTTGCTGCTGATGCTTCGCGCTCTTTGCAGAGACCGCTGACAAAACGCAACAGCCATTAGATTTGCTGCGGAACTTCCAATGCAACTGCTCTTGCCTGGTCGCTTTTGCCAGCCCTTACTTTGCGGCAATATCGGAACAAATTTGAAGGCCACGTTTGTTACGTGCATAAAATTTAAGTTGTTAATAATATGGCGATCGCCGTCTCGTCACTTTTCATGGATGACGCACAGGACTAACATACGTCCTTTTTTTGGAGGACATGCACGCACTTTTAAAGAAAGATGAAATGTCATCTTTATGGCCTTCGAAAGTTTTCTTGAATGCAAGCTGCGGACTTGCAGCGTGATTTTGAATGGCGTGTATTCTGGGATAGGCTGTGTTTAAGAAACTACGCTACTGTGTTGGTAGATCATCTTGTTGGTTATTGCGGACAGGCCTGCAACCAGGGGGGGACAACTGAGCAATTGCCCCCCGAAAATTTTAAAAACATCTTTAGTTGTTAGGTACAACAAGCTACAGTCATTTTGCCCCGTTTAAAAATATCACTTGGTTGTGGTCTTGATTATGGAATTGTATGGCATTGTTGTGAATAGCACTGCTATGTTACGATTTCTTGTGTCATGAGCACATGTCTGGTGAAAACTGCTTATTAGCTTTCCTTCACTATTTAGGCCTCTATCAGCCTGTGTGTGGAAAAACTCTCCGAGAAACAATGATCGCTTAAAACAAATTCCAAAACGAACCCAGGTAAGGCTCGCTGAGTTGCCCAGTCACCAGTTAACCACATTCTGCATCTCTATGAAGTCCCAATGACAAGCGTGACCAGTACGTTGAAGCCAAATACAATGGCTGTCAGAACTGAGAAACTTTATCCAACTGCCCATGCGTTGCGTGGCTGAAGAGTTCTGTTGTTGTAACAAGCGACAATTTGATCCATAGCTAAAGCCCTGTCAGGCGTAACCACTCCAACCCTGAGTTGACTTGAAAACAATTTCTCATAATTGGAAAAAATCCGAACCGCAGCCCGATCACCGGTTGCAATTTAATGTCGTGTACAGCAGGGATTCTCAAACTTTTGATGTTATAGAGCCCATGAAGAGATTGACCATAATTTACGGAGATTCACAATAAATTTCTAAAAATAAAAACAAAAAAACACATTGTTACTTACCGATTGATGTTCCTGAGTAAATTGAAATTGCTTTATTTAATTGTTCTTTGCCGTTATTGCTTCTTTGGACAGTTGCAAAATTAGCCAAGTCAGTAATTTAATAAATAAACGAATAGCTCGCGGAG
>JGI24021J15306_10004373_pt1 | contig 16404 bp, 8 predicted proteins | sample Ectturendosymbi1_FD_15306 | JGI IMG/M metagenome (IMG submission 15306) | reverse complement strand
TCCGTGATGCAAAAAAGGTTGAAAAACACTGGACTAGATGACCGCCACGGTCTTTCGCCAATCCTATATGACACAGCGCCCCTCTTTGTTTACACTGATCAACTATTGTGCCATTGTGTTTCCATTAGCTCTAATGTTCGCTAATGGTTGGTTTACTGCATGCGATGGCTTTTATGATGCTTCTGCTTGTTGCCTGAGTCATATGAAACAATAAACCATAACCATTATAAACTAGTTTTAATATTCATAGCTGCACATTCTTAACAACTGTTCTCAAGAAAGAAAGTCGAATCAGACAAAAATTTGTTCTCTCACCTTGAACACAGGTAGCGCCGAAGAAACAAACGACGAGTAGTTTTATCCACATCACGTTTGTTCTTAAAAATTGTTGCAGATTCTATTAACTGAAGATAATTTCTGCAAAATATTAAAGCTTTGTTGCGGTCTGATATTAGTCAATGCTTTCTAACAAGTTTGCCGCAGAACTGCGGTCTGCCGCGAGACAATTCCAGGTGTGCCATGAAATTTTCAAAACTGATAACGACTTTATTTAAACCATTTCGTACGACAAGTGTGCGACTGCGTTTCTGTTAATTACCTTTTGGAAAATATTGTATACGACTATGTTTTCATTGGTTACGTTTCAGTTGTTAGCTTTGGTGTGCTGTGTGAAGAAAACGGAGTTGCAAACTTTGCTGCGGCCAAGAAAAGGTTGGAAACCACTGATTGATGATATGCATGATGACAATTCTTGCTGTCGGTGGTCGAAATAAAGTTTCCGTTTAACCAAATTCGACAAATCCCCAATAGCTTGGCAGTAAATAATGAGCATAGGAGCTTACGTTTTTTCCGAGCATGTTAACATTGCCATCAGTTTATTGAACTTTTGCGTTTTTCCTGCAGGTAGGCTCGTAACCACGGTGGCACATTCAGGGTCAGTGCTCCCCAAATTTTATGTGTGACCCCTCAAATTCTGTTGTGCCCAGAAAATTTGGTTTTAAACAAATAACACTAACAAAAATCCTGCCCCCTAAAATATTTTTGCCCCTCCAAACCTTAAAACCTGGCTACGGGCCTGCCTACAGGTGGTGGCCGTAGGGACTCCAGCACACAGTTTCGTGCGGGCAGCCATGGTGCTGATAAGATGGTCATGGAATCGACCTCCCAACCTTTCTTAAAATGTCGCGAAACAAGTAAAGGAAGATCAGAAACTACGGCAAGACCAACGAAAAGAGGTTTAAGCACCACAATTGCAATGCAATGCGTCTGGGTTTGTCGTGACCTGACTGTCAGAGAATGGAAATTAATCCTATATGTTCATGCAGCGACTTTTCCAGACAGTATTTTCCAAAACTTTTGTCAAAATGTGATGTTGCAGCGCAAGGATTTTTGTTACAACATAAAATTTATTTTGCTCTGTAGAGTTTTGATTTTTGGACATAAAGTGATATTAGAAAACGATTGAATAGAGCAAAATAACGTAGTAGGAATAGTACGACAAATGAAGTAGGGTTTTCGAGAAATCTGCCTGCCATGCTGTGCTTTCATGACTCTGCGAGAATTCTGACTGCATGTGTCAACATTCCAGTGACAATTTACGACAAGGAAAAAGCAGCTAAACCTGCTCGCAAACGATTTTACTGTGAAATCGATTGCGCGTCAATTACGCATAGGGCTGGGTTCAAGTAGCAAAAATTTATTGTTTAAGTAATAAGTAATTTCTAACAGATTGCTTAAGTAACTTAAGTAATTAAAGTAAGTCAGGAACTTCAACATTTAGACTTAAAACCATGAAAATACATCAAAATCATTGCAATTTTTAAATCACATAATGGGCAGTTCAGATAAAATTCGCACCTGTTGGCCTCTGGGTCTGGATTCAAGTAAGTAATTATTTAATTACTTAAACCCAGCCCTAGACCTAATTACGAATTTTCAATCTTGTAAATTGCAAGAAAAAGCTTACAGGTGAAGTGATGCAACACCAAAGCAAGACTTAAGCAATCATGCAGTTTCAAACGCATGATAAAGGTTTAGAATTAGAGAAACCATGCGGACTGTTGTATAAAACAAACGCGATGACCATTACGAAGAGTAGATATTTCTAAAAATTTTGGAAATAGGATTTTCTAACTTCCGTAAGGATAATTGACATGAGCATTGCATGTATTTGTCTATTCCTTCCACGTCGTCCGTGTATTCGTCATTCACTGAATGATGTTGAAGATGGAAACAGTTGTCTATGAAACGTCCAGCCCGGTTTCTTGCAAAATGATGGGATTCTGCTAATGGATGTTTTGCTAATGTGATTTTGCAAGATTTCTATTATATAATTAATGGACACAATAATGATTTTGCAATTTAACGCATTCTTATTGGCACGCCTATGGTATTTTCATGGTTTGTAAGTGTGAGTTCGTTTTAATTCTGTTTCACGTACTCCACAGCAGTAAGCCGGTGGTTACCTGACCTCATTTTAGATCCGTTCGCTTCAGCTTTAGCTTTGTCGTTGGGAGACCAATAACTCTTTGTTACGTGTACACGCGTTCAAACTAATCTTACGTTTACTGTTTATTTGAATATCTGCAAGGAAAGCAATCTAACAATAAGACTGTGCCTGATGTGGTAGTTACTGACCGCAAAGTAGTGAGCGGGATGCAAGTCTTGCTTAGGCTTAGCCAGCACAGTGAGTTGCGCCATTTTGTGGAGACAAAATCTGTGCTTTAAAAACACAACGCGGCTGGTCTCTTCATTTAGTATGGTTTGGGGAAACTATCATTGCAACGCGGCAAGCGTACAGCACATATGCGTTTTCATTTCGTGTCATGTTTTCTTTCGAATTTAATTTTGTAGTTTTATTCAGCATTGCATTTACGTAACAAGTGATCATATTTAAATTTACATTAAACAGCTATTTGTTTAGCGTAGAAGTGTTTGCAATAAAAAAACAAAGGGTAAGAGTTTCAAGAGTTTGATTTTGAGAGTTTATGTCCATATTCCATAACCCTTCCTACTTCACAGAGATCCCTAACCGAGAAAGGTCAACACAGAGTCTAAGGACGTAAAAATTTGCAAACAATTAAAATGAGAGGGTGTAGTTGATGTTCGAAGCATGGCACTTCTTGATACACCACAATTGACTGTTGAGGTTGGACGTATTAGCCTCACATGCGGAAAAGAAGAGATGGATATGCGAGTTGCGTAACGCCATTTTCGCTTTTTTGAGCTATTGCGCAATTTAGCACAACGCACTGGATGTGGAAAAGTGAACAACAATTTTACTGAAACCACGTGAAGTCGCTTGTGAACGACAACTGTGGCGTAACAAATCAACTGCTCAAAAAATTGTGACTTGGAAAAACTAAGGATCTCCATTCATTACTGCAAAATATTGACATTAAATGACCAACTGATTACAGTGTGGGCCTATAGGACGCATTTTTAGAAGTGCAACTGTGCACTCAACAACAAGTCTTGTTTTTCAAAATCATTGAACTTTTGGTATTTGCACGTGATACATTGTGGAGCCCCTACAAAAGTGCATAAGCATTTGTGCGATTTAGTCTGCCGAAAGTAACAGTGAACAAAAAATAGCAATAACAGAGTTTTCCACCAACAGCACTGCGATTAGCAAAAGTAAAAATGTAGAATATCATACCAGTCATTATCTACCTTGTTTAAGTAATGAACTTGCTTCTTTCAACAACAAACATTCTCACTGCGTTTCGTTTTTTGTTTTTTTTTTGTTCCAATTTCCGAAACGTACGCCCAGTACTTTCACAAGAGCTGACGAGTCCTGCGTTGGCTACACCAACGGGAAAACGCGCCAGAGGCCGACCATTACATTTCCAGCCTGGCTTGATCACGCTTTGGTGTGGAGCTGCTTGCAGAAGTTGAAAGCGTGATTTGCTGCTAGATCTCCTTGGGCTGCTGCCTTCGCGACCCTCCCGAGATTAAAAACGGGTTTGAAAATGAAAGAGACTGTTTGGGAATTTCTACAAGTTCCTGACACTAAAGTGTTAGCTAACAATAGTGTTAAGAATGTGTCTGTAACCCTATGGTTCTGTCTTCAATTCAGTTGCAAAAAATGTCTGTAACCCTGTGATTCCGCCGGCTTCAATGCCTTGTAGTTGCCCATCGCCTCACAATGTGAAAATTGGGCGTTTTTCACCCCTTGGTCACGGCCAAGGGAGGCCATTTCCGATGCAAAGGACCCCTTGCAGGGCAAGGCAAACGTGTGGACTGTTTGGTTCGCCAATAAACATACGGTACAGTCAAAAAGTACTACATTGTGTATTGTCTGTTTTTATCAACCTGCGTTCCGCAGAGTGTGTGTGTTCATACTATGGACTTCGTGTCTGCTCATAAACAAATAAATTAAATTAAAGGGCAAACAAGCGTTCTAGAAATATATTAGGAAGTTTAAACGCAGATAGGCCTACATTTCTAGATTAAGTTACTTAATGTGTTGTACTTTGCGTGCAATTTTGACGAGTACAACTTCCCATCTCCGAGCGATCTTATTTCTTCACACAATCGATATCTTTAAATCACATAAAAACCGAATGAATGTATTCAGTAACGCTTAAAGTTATAATTTTTACAGACAAAATTTTGAAATCTGCGAGGATTGCTTTCCTGGTAAGCCATTTGTTGCACAGGGCATCATCTTATACAACATTGTCAATCTGTGTTAAAATTAATTTACAATAGAGATAAACGAAAATAGTGCATTTTCTCTCCACCTTGCGCACGTTTAATGAAAAGTCCCGCTACAGTAGCAAGCATGGAAATCAATTGAATTCGACAAAGACAAGGTGCGTGCAATCATTTAGATAAACCAGGATTGCTACGTAACGCTTGACAACAAGACAGGGAAAAAAGACATTTTTGTCGTAAAGTAAGTTTAGGAATTTATAGCCCTTTTGGTGCAGAGACATACCCTGCATCACCTTGCGTGTGCTTTTAAGACGTTGTGTTAGAGACTTCATTAACATCAAAAGATGCTTATAAAACAAGATTTATTGTTACTTGTGATTACAGTCAGGAAAGTCAGTTTTTTGCACACTTATTGTAGATCGGTGTTTTTCAGAACCAAGATAGACAGTAGAACTCACTTGATAAAACCACAGAAAATACGTAGAACCGCACATTAAATTGAAATTGCTGCTTTAGGACAGAATTTTCGCATTAAAATAGCTGGTTTCAAATTCATTCATACTGAGCATTTCAGCAACTCAAAAAATGATGACATGGTATGTTTTGATTCTATTTGAATAAGAGCTGATGATGCCTACGTAGTAGGCGAAATGTATACTCTGTAAGATCTCGGTATATGTTTCTTTGCTGTGAAAGAATTTCTTTCGATAAATAGTACTTAGTATTTTGTTTTGTAATGAATTGTGTGAATAAACTGCATTAATGTAATCTCACTCGATCGAAAATGTGATTGATTAAACTCCTTAAATCCAGCGTTTCCAAACTGTGTTTCTTGCTGAGTCAGTTGCCAGCTACATCTTCACATGGACAATTGCCTTGCGTTACAACGCTGAAGGAATATTTTCAAGCAGGGACGCCGGAGAATGGGAGAATAGCGGAACATCGCTCCCTGCCCTTTCAAAAGGGGGGCAACGGGGTCATAGGTGCCCAGTAGCGAAGCCAGCCCAAAAATTTGGGAGGGGCCAAAAAAATTTTGGGGAGAAAATGCTTCATTTTAGGCAAATGACACTATTTTGTTTCGGACACCGCCTCTTAAAGCACAAAATGACTACATGTTCCGAAAACTTGGTGGGGTGGCCTCCTAGGCCCCCACCTGGCTACGCCTATGGAGGTGCCTTTTTCATAACAGTATCATGGGTAATTTCATGGTTTATTGAGATCGAATTGAAACAAATTTGATTTGCAGCTATTCGCGCAACTATAAAATTCAGAATGGTTTTCTACAATTTATGTTGTTATTTTTGAGGTCAATATTGTTGCTGAACAGAAGCAAGCATATTGGTAACGATTTGTTTGTTTTGTATAAGTTTCCGTTGCCCTCAACCCTTTTACTGCCCCCCTGTCCTACCGCTGTTCCGGTGTCCCTGTTTTCCAGTATGCTGCCCATAATCTTTTTGTCTCATTCTGTGAAAAGAAAATTAGATGGTCTGCATTCTCATCTAATTTTCTTGAGGGACATTCTCTCAGACAAGCCCATTAGTTTATCTTGTTGCATCTTGAGCATGGTTCATAAACAAAGTCAACCATACTAAATCACTTGTAGTTGCTTTTGCACTCATTTTTATGGCGCCGTTTTCAAAATCCACTACTTATTTCTTCCAACACTGGCTGGGGTCGAGGTGAATTTATGAAGACAAGTCTGTACCAGCAAAACAGTAAATCTAAAGTTTTTAATCTTTAGTTCAGTAACCCAGGTTATTACCTTCGTTGCTATGTCACTTTATGAGCTGAGCTTCAGTTTCTATATATAATGACACCTTTTGGTCGGACCTCGGAACAAATAAACCTGCGTAAATCATGTTTCCAAATAATTTTTTTATGAACTTCTTTCTCAAGAAACACAAGGTGCAGACCTGCAGTTTGAAACTGGCCTACCTGTAGAGTACTTTATCAAGTTTAGTTAGCAATTGCCGCAAGTACTGTCCACAAAGTGTAAACATAGATCCAAAAGCATTTTCAAGCGTTGCTGTCTTTTACGATAAACTTAACGTAGGCAAATCCGTGATTAAATATGCTGATCATAAAAATGTTTGAATATAAACGTCGAATTGCTTGAGGTTTGAGCCGATTTACAGAATGCTGTAATTTGGCACATGCTTCCAGAATGTCTGCATTTGTTTTAACTTTTAGCGGACACATTATTTCAGAGCCTGTATGCTCATGTAATCAAAAACTGTCTTCGACAAACACTTGCCGATCACAAATTTTTTATTACAGTATGTCGTAAAAATCTCTTCGGAAGCTGCAACTAGTGCAGCTGCGCGTAAAAATCAACAAAATTTGTGGTTAGAAAACTTCAAAGAAATCCATACTACTACGGTGATAGAACAGGCAGTGATGTGTATTAATTAAACGAAAAACAGGAGTTACACTTGACGGACTTAATTTCCAGTATCATCTGAATGTCGATTCGGAAAAAGTTGTTTTCCAGGAAGTGGTGCATAAAATTTGCACATAAGTTCCCAACAGGTTGTTTGAAACGATATGAGACACAAATAACATTTACCCTACTTTTCGCAGCGGGGCACGCAGCAAAACTTTGAAGCAAAGGTGAACATTTTTTTGGTCCAGGCGCCTATATTTCTTGCTGTTTCAAGTAACTGGTTTTCTTTCTGCACATCAACGCAGTGTCCTTCAACACGGCTATTCGCATTTTGTCACTGCACGGTTGTGCTACCGACACCCAATTCGGTACTTTGCAGATTGCGGCTCATTTTAAGAACATCTACTTATTATTTCGCCAAACAAAACCAAACCCTCACAAGCCCTTCAGAAAATGAAATCCTTAGGCAGATATTTTTTAACCGATTAACCCATGCTACCTTCAGCACATGAGCAAACAGAATCTAAATAATATATTTTTATAATTATCAAACCGTGTTTTCTCCAATGAACACGAACTACTGCCATCCATTTGAATATGAAGCAGGTCAAAATACGGCTTCTGTTGAAAAACGTACACATGATCCCGGAACCTTTTTCTCAAAAAACACCATGGGTCAATTACAACGTTAGCTTCCGTGAGAACGCCATGAAGAGCATGCTACTTTACCTTATCGGCAAACCACAGACAGTAAGCTTTTTTCACGTGATTTTGCAGTTTGCGTCACCTTTGCACCTAGCTAAAGAGCACGGGATTGTGTTCCTTCGCTACTAACCACAAGTAGTTTTGTTGCGGCTTGCTCACCGGCGTATGTACGTAATGAGATCGGCTGAAACTGCATCGTAGTTGTGACATCCCGAAACAATGTGACTTTCACAACCCGTAAATTCTCTGATTGAATTTCCATTTACTTTTTTCGACTGCGACTTCCAAAGCTATAATAGCGCTGTGAGTGCAGTTCACGCTTTCGTGACTTCAGTCCGACAAAACGCGCACAGTTGATCTTCACTCTGAAGTTTATTCAACATTACGTAAAAGGATTTTAAGACGCGTGCTTGTAGCAGCATGATTCGCTCGCTACTACAATCAGTTACACTAGAAAGACACAATTGTTTTGTTTGTAACCTGTTTGTCAAAAACACAGTCAACACGTTTTTCCTCACGAACTCAAACCTGCCGAAAAAATGTCATAGCACCACCAACAAATCCCAGGCTTAAGCATATGAGCTCAACATTGTCAGAAATTTCCACTTTATACGCGAAGTTGCGGCTTGTTGGCAGACCATCTATTCACCCGTTCATGCCTAGCGATTTGTGACTGAAGTGCCACAAATATTTTACAGGTTCTGTTAAATTACTCTGGAACACGGGCAAGCCAAAGTGAACGCACCTCATCGCAACACAAACCTAGAAACACACGACTGCACGTCCGCGAGTTCGACACGAGATACTGACTGTGGCGAGAGATAGGGATGCGTTTTTCTGGGTCCCCTGTCGCACACGGTTAACGAAAAAACAAGTGACGTCAAATGAAAATTACTGAAAAGAACGGACTTCATTCTTGGCCGGTCATGCGTGTCTCCACAGAGGGATGGAATTACAAAGAGAGGAGCTTTCGTTTGCCACAAACCCATCGGAGTCGGTTTCTTTCGTTGCTCTAACAAACCTTCCCGAACGGTGAAAACATTCGATATTTTGGCAAGAAGTTTGGAAAAATGCTTGCTTGCGTTATGCAAAAAATGTTGTGCTTTGATGTGAAAAAAGCTCTAATAACAATTACACGAGAGATAACGACAAGTACTTCGCCAATTTGAATCGCGTCGTCTCGATGCTTTCTCGGACCACGGTACAAGACATGATGAAACTGACGAACAGCAACGTATTAAAACAAACTCTTCCGCCAGATTTATTGGCCTGTGAAGATTTTTCTACAGCATGTCTGCCTGAACGAGTCATGCATAAGCAGCGCGTTGTACAGCGGCCGTGAACGCACAGGTATTTTACGCAGTTGAAACCAAACACACATGCGCGCAAAAGGTATCAGATGGTTTCAAAGACATGATCAACTTTATCTTACATCGAAAACCACGGTAATAAAGTCGCACAAGAATGCATGTTTTTCTCATTTCGGTCACATTTGATAAAATGACTTGATGCATGGAGGAGAGAAAGCTGTTTTGTAATATACACGAGAAACTCAAATAAAATTTCAGAACTTTCCAATGATTGGAGACTCTCGGTTTTCCGTGAACTGTGGAGGAATATGTCTGCCTTGCTGCTTTCAAAACTTCGCGCTGATTCGGACATACACGCATTCCAATAAGAAGTCTCCACAAACGTGACGCAGTCGACTCAATTCATTTGCTCATTGAACTTCTATGACACGAGCACAAAAAAAAACAAGCAAAGCTCGTCTGCAGCAGCTTTGTTTTCATCTCTGCACAATACTCGTCAAGTTTGAAAGGTGCTCCATGGCCCTAAAAACATAAGATATGATGTAATGAAAAGCACAAAATGGATCTATTTTTAATAAGACGTTAGAACGGCGATTTGGTTCGATCTTATCACTGTAGGCATTTGATGGCACGTGTTTCATATTTACGGTGTTTGGAAGCACTCTGCCAGTACTATCGTCCACTTGGTAACATATTGCAGATCAACCGACAATATGAGATGCCTGTCCCGCTAGAAACGTACTGTTCTGACTGCTTGTATGCTGTGTCAAATTTTACTAACCTATCACTCTCAACATATAGTACAGTATCATAAAGGATGTTAGACGTCGTTGTATAGGGTTAGCGATGGTTTATTACTAGGGCAACCAATTTTTGACCTAAAAACTTAAAATTTTGACTTTATTTTGACCTATTAATTTTCTGCGTTTGTAACTGCAAAATAGTTCAGCCTTAGGTGTTGAGGTTAACCCAGAAGCATATTCCAGCACTATGCTTCTAAATTTAAAAAATTTGTTTGTTTAACTTTGGGGATGATGTATTGATAAGCACATTAATAAGTACAGTGGAATCAAACCTGAGAACATCATAAAGTTGAAACACTATATGCATCATGGATTGAGCATTTGCGAAACCAAGTACTGCAACAGTATGCTTCTTGCCTTACCAAGCCTATCCTACATAACATACAATCGTCCAGTAGTGCGCAAAACAACATTATTACGTCAGAAATCGCAGCAAAACCATTGTTATTGCATTATTGCTACAAAACTTGCAAACACATATCAATATCTCTTGTTGCAGTTTCAATAAAATATCGATAAAGAGAAAAAAACTGTGCTGCAAGGAAAGTTTGACCCAACGATGAATTTTGACTTAATGATAAATTTTGACTTTTTTTGACCTAATAACTTGGGATTCTTTCATGGTACGAGCGTGAAATTTGGTTTGTGGACGTTTCATACGCTTTAAAAAACGCAGAAAAATTTTGACTTTACTGTCTTTTGGTTGCCCTATTTATTACATAAAAAAACTTTCTTAAAAACGAGCACGCAGCATGCGGAATTACAACATTGTTTATTCACAAATTTCAGTGGGAACACTTGGTGGGCAGAATTGTGCGCAACAAACATAAAAATTTGTCATGAAATGCAAATAATTTTTAAAAAAACAAAATTTCTACGATTAAATCTTTTTAATGTAACAAAATTTTTACATGTTGAAAACAAGCCGTCATACGTAGGCGAACATTTGTTCTTGAGCACAAGATACTTTGAGTTAAAATATGCCCGTGCGCACAAGTGTTATAAGACGCTGTTGTACAGCGAGGGCAATTACATGCTAAGTACCTTCCAGTACGTTCAATTAATAAGATATTTCCTCCAAAATCCATAAAACGTGGCGGACAGGCTACCTTTAAAATGTCTGATTGTGCTTTTCCTCGCCGCCCTATAACCCAAACTTTTAATTCCAGATCAAAGTTGCACTCCTTTGAAGCTCAGGTGCAAGCTTACTCAGCGATTATTGTACAACGAGAGTTGTTCTTGGTCAATAAAATAAACTGGAAACGAAGATGATGATTAATCAATACAGCAATGAAATCCCGAACTAGCGGTGGTCATAGTTTATACGGCACTGGTGAGTAACGGAAGCGGTGGGTCAGACCCCAATACTGGTAATCACTAAACATTCCACGCTTTTCCATTCCCATCGTCAAAGGTAGACAGTAATTCTCCCATTCAGTTGCCATGGTGACAAAAGAAACACGCACAAACAAGATTCATGAGACAAAGACGTTTTCTGCGGAATTTCACGCTTGACGTAGATCTTAAGTCACCTGCCAGCACGACGTTGTGACGACATACTGGGTACCAAATAAATCACCCAGGGTGTCCCCATTAGCTTCGAGGTCACGTGACAACCTGCTGCAGTTATTTACAGTGGTCTTCAATCTACTCTCATGCAAGTCAAGTCTAGGTGTGTATGTGCAACAGCTATCTGCGTATACATTCTAAAGCAGACCCACTTCTGAAGCTGAATACATAACCATAGAAAATCTTGAAATCGCATAAAATGAAACTAGGGACCTGCCCGTGACATACCCTGACACACTCCGTGAGAACGTTACTGATCATTTACTCTGCACTTGTGAGGCTGCATTCACGGTGGCCGCAGCAAAAAAGAAATCTTAACTAAACCACGACAAAATCCGTGCTCCTCCCTGTAATTCATGCAAAATTGCTAAGACCATAAATTGCGACTATGCGTGTTCATGTGCAGTAGATGGTACAGTTAGTGCTGGAAATATGTGTAGACACTGTAAAATGTAACACATTCCAAGTAATGTTACGGTAACAAAAAATATTTTTCGCAGGCTCAGAACGAAAACGCTTGGCAAAACATCAAGCACACATAGATGCACCCCAATAGCCATGTCCTACTGTGCAACAGCTGCATCGTCTTGAGTCTTCTCCACGGAGAAAGAATTTTCTTGCCACGCAAAGCTTATTTAAACCCTTTTTTCGTAACTTTTGTTTTAAGAACCGCAATACCTTCGATTTTGCTTTGCATTGTTTTTAAAGAGAAAAAACTAAAACGCATGCTGATAATTTCAAACTCTAATGAGTTCGCATTACACGCGGCGGCGCTCGCATGCGTGTACGACACGCACAAGTAGCGGGAAGTAAGAAAACGTAGCGGTGAGGTGCCTGCAAAACACCCTTCCTTCGGGGACTTCCACATTTTCGTTGGGTGCTGCAAAAAGGTTTGTGGCGGTTTCACACACAGGTCCGATTCAATTCAAACACTGCGCTGAATTACAAATGCAAGTGTGATAAATTGTCCGGAGATCTGTCGAAGAATTTAAACTTCTGGTGCTTGGCCGGGAAGGTACTCAATCGTTTAACCTGAGCAGATTAAGCGGTAAGTAAATGCGATCAGGCAGGCGGTTGAAAAATGCTCCACAAACGTGAAATTTGTCCGTTTTTGCATTCATTTGGATTGGGTTTGCATGCAATCATGCAAGGCTTGGTATCCGCTTTTAAGTTCGGATATATCAGTTTTAATTTCGTAAGCTGTTTTCTTCATCGTTTCAGGGGCAAAAACGTGACGGACATTGGACAACTAACCACACAGATTGATTGCGTTCCGCACAGCCTGAAGCTGTTTGAGCGTCTTGAACAGCAGTGGAGAAGGCGTTTGCCGTGGGAACCTTATTCTGCTGTTTGTCAAGTTGGGGTTATAGTGAATGTTTTCAAAGACTTTAAATCAAAGTTTGATTTGATCTTGTATGGTTTTTTGATGGCGCTTGGTAACTCCAGTGCGTGGTCTTATAGCGCCACGACTGCATTTGTTGAAGGTCTGGTATCATTTGACTCGGTTTGTTTTGCGTTCTGGATAGACCCTGCAGCTCTTCCACACACCGTGCGCCTGGTGAAAAGCCTACAGTACCAATTTACGTGGTCTCGGTATGAGTCGAACCCCAGATCTACCAGTACCGTGTTTCCAAATCCTGAAATACTTACGATTCGGATACGTTGACAAGCGGACGCCAAATGTTAAAAGTCCGAATCAACAACACTGAAAAGAGCGCCCGTCCTCACTACAGTTTCGTTCTCACCGCGCGTGTTGGTTGTTGCGCCTCTCTTGAGGCGCGCCGGCAGCAAAACGGAATGCGACGTGCGCAGCATTCCTAAGTTACATATGAAGCGTGACTGCGCTGATCAGATAAACTGACCTGCCGGCTTTGAGGACTACACTACCAATCGAGAGCAGGCAAGGCTTTTAACCCTGGGTAATTCAACGAAGCATTGTTGTCGGTTTTTCTAGTGCGAGATGCCACTTAGGACTGCCATGCTGACTTCTGCATTTTCCCCCAGGCTCTGGTTTAGGATTGTTGGAGCAATCCGACCGACTGTTTGACTTTTCGAACAATTCTAGTTTCGAACAAAATAATTTCGAAACAAGTAGAAAAAGCAATTCGACCAACGACAAGCATCTGAATCCAACAACAATCGTTTCGACCCCCGTCGATGAGTTCGCAGTGGTTACATCCCGAATCATTCCAACTGTTGGACACCCTGTATAACGCAGCCGGTTAGCAGGAGCCATGCACTCCAACAACACCCAAGTTTTTTTTCTGCCTGATCGACCAGCGGCGTGCACAGATGATGGCAGTAGGTGAGTTTGCCGATTAAGTTGCATGAGTTGTGTAACTGGGAAAAGGCACTGCTTGTCATCACGTTGGTCGCACGAAGAACCACATAACAGTTGTCAATCACAGCCGAGAGCTTCTTGAAAATTCAGTTTGCTTTCCTCTCGAAGAAGTTATGTCTAGCGCACTCCAACAGTATAAACTTGCTTGTGTTCTCCAAAACTTAAGCGAAAAGTAATTAAAAATACTTCAGTTACTACATTATTAAGACTGACTTCATCATGACTGTCTAAATCTAGTCAATGGTGCGGGAAGAATCCGTCTTAATGACAGGAAATTGATCCATTTATTACTCTCCTGCGGCTTTTTTTTTCTTTTGCAATGGATTTATAGACGAACACGCGAGGTTCGTTCAAACCTGTGTATCACGATAGTGTAAACATTAATTGCAATCTATTCTTATTCACTTTACGAGCTTAAGCGTCACTGTGATCTGCTGGAAGAGTTGGAATCTTAAGAATACAACCAAATCTTAGCGTATTTGAGTGAGGTATTCACTCGTATGAATGATCTGAGTTAATCACTTCAAGGCAAAAATAGAAACATGTTGGGGTGCTATGAAAAGCTAAATGCGTTCAAAAATACTTTATGTATCTCCGTGGTGTCGGCGAGTGAAGAGGGAGTTATTGGAAATTTCCATCATTTTAAGAAATAGTCGATGATAATTGAACTTCGAGTTTGATTCCTGGTGTTTATGAAGAAATAGTGGTTTATTTGGAATTGGTGTCAACGTCATTTAATAGATGTTTTCACGTGGGGAGGATAAGAACTTATGTAGAATGTATTATGAATCTATACCTTTTCAATTGGATAAAACGTCAGATGATGATCTTGAAAGAAGATCTTATAGGAATGCGTTCAAATCGTGTTCTTGAAATGCAATTTGAGAGTAAAACTTTGGAAGAGCATTGATGCTTGGCTGCGGTTATGTTTCCGAGCTTTTGTGAAACTGCACCAGCTGTGCTCACTCCATTTTGCGACAACCTACCTATGCGAGTCAGGATCTGGTACTCTTTTAACTAAGACGAAATCTAGAAATCGCTTGAATGCACAGGCACTCATGCGTGTTGCTATCAGCAACATAAGTTCCATGTTTTAACAAACTCATAAACAAGAAACACGAACAAGAGTCACTGAACTGAATTACATCAGCAAAGTTTGGAAGTCAGCCTTCTGACTTTATTATTTCACGTATATTCAAGCAAGTGACTATTTTTTGTGGGGTGTATGGAAATGTTAATCTGTGTCATCCTTTCTTGTCCATTTGTTTGATTTTCTGTACATATTAAAAAATTTAAATTCCTTTCGAAACGTTTCAAAGCTTGTTCATGATAAATTGTGGGGAGTGCAAGGTCGAAACAAAAGTTTTTTAGGGGTGAATGGATAAAAAACGTTGGGAAACCCTTGCTTAACAGCTAGACAGTTCTCTCAGCTGCACAAGTCATGTCTGTGGGACATGAATACGTTGAGAGGCTCTCTCACAACATGTTTTAATCAAACGTTTTCAAAAAATGGCTTCAGTCAGGCTTGCAAACACGGAAAATGCGCTACTACGTCATAATAAAGAATAAACGTCACCAATCCTGACCTTTTCTTTCTTTTCGCACGCTAAGGTTCAAAACAAACGTGGTGGAACACTGGCCAAAGAAAACAACCAGTTGCTCTTCATTGGATGCAAGGGTAGGTGCGTACCCTCATGAGAATCCTAGTATCGCTGAATCAATACACGGTTTGACTTTTAACGGAAAGTATGAACAACAGCCCACCGATGTGGAGCTTTCGCATGTGTTGCGAGTCGCTTAGAAATTAACACGCAAATTTGTGCCATATACTACCCAGAAAGCGTCGAATCGTCATCGACGCAAAACAACGAACATGTGTAGCAGAGTCTCTACGAGAAACGATGATGGCTTTGAAAAAATTCTAAAATAAGCACGGGCGAGGATCTCAGTCACTGATTTGACCAGTCATCAGTTGATCACATTTCGCGAACACAATTTACATTTTTTGATACAATATTCATCTACACTCAAAATTTTATTGCGAAGTATCACTATTTCGTTAAAAGTCATTTGGCATGCTTCGTTATTTGCTTGACAGCGTACAATGTACTTATAAACGATAAGTAAAAGCCCTGTTACCTATTTTGAAAGATTAAAACAAGCAAGCTTCATGCATGGCTTCACGGTTTCACTGAAGAAATTGCCAAACTATTCTTTCTCATACTTACTTCGTGTATCACTGAAACTATAGCCTATTATTTCCATTACAGTTGATGACGAGTCTACCAGTCTAGATAGTAATGAAAACTAATAGGTATTTTCAAAATACCGTCTGAGCTTTAAACATCGCAACATGTGATGATCCCAGGCTTCGTAGTTTCTTTGCAAAGCATCTCTGAAGCTTAACAAAAATTTTTTCCAATGAGAATTTCGCATAACAAATAACAATATTTCACAGCTCAAAACACTGTCGCAAAAGATTAAACAACCCAGAAAATTGGAAAAAGCCATATCTTGTAAGTTACGATTCAGTCTCTAGCTTTGCAGCCGGCTGTATGAGGAATCTCCTGCCTGGTTCTGCTCCCATCTCCTTGCAATGATTCAGCTTGTACTTATCATTCAGCAATATTTGTA
>JGI24021J15306_10004372_pt1 | contig 16409 bp, 12 predicted proteins | sample Ectturendosymbi1_FD_15306 | JGI IMG/M metagenome (IMG submission 15306) | reverse complement strand
TGCACCATACCCAACGGATCAAACACTTGGCTCGTCATCGACAGAATTCCTCTACGAGTTGCTGGCCTTTGTTTCAGCTCCACTTTTATTTCAAATTTGTCATTTTCTTATTCCAGTAGACGCCCAAGGTTCTGTTGACAGGTAGATCATCGAATAAGTTATCCAGATATAAAGTTTTCACACGCGGGTCAAGGTCTTCGTGATCGATTGCCGATAGTACTTCACGGCAGTTGCTGAGGTACTTGGTCAGATGAAACCCATCAGTTTTGAGCAGCATGCTCAACTCCTTTATTAGTTGTATAGCCTCCTTGACACCTTTGACTGACTTCAAACAGTCGTCAACGTAAAAATTTCTCTTCACGGTTAGCACTGTTACAGGACTTGCATGCGTTTCGTTATCATCGGTTGCCTTTCTCAATGCAAAACTTGCGCATGCTGGTGAGGATTTTGCACCAAACAAATGCACAAGCATCTGGTAATCGGATGGCTCTCGAGACAGGTCGTCGTTGGGCCACCAAAGAAAACGCAGTGCGTCCCAATCTTTCGGATCGACCTGAACTTGTAGAAACATGCTTTTGATGTCAGCAGTAAAGGCGATCTTCTCTTGTCGAAAGCGTAATAGGACGCCAGTCAAATTGTTAGTCAGATCAGGTCCCGAAAGCAGGTAATCGTTCAAGGGAAGTGCCACCATAGCTCGCAGCACAGTCATGAACGACACGAAATTTTCCCGCTGAACAGCAACTATGGTGAGCAATGTACCAGGTCCTTCCAGGGTGCGGCTTGCAACCTGGTGGTACTTTACGAACATACCCATTGATTAGCAAATCGTTTGTTTTGTCTTTGTAGGATGTAAGTTACTCGCTATCTCCAAATTTGCGTTTGAGGTAAGCCAACCTTTTCTCAGCCATAAGTCGATTATACGCCAAAGTCACGTCGTCCTCTTTCCAAGGTAGTTCTAATTGGTAGTGGCCGTTGATTTTGGTTATTGAGGCTTCAGCTTTCTTCAAGAACTGCTTGTCCTCAACAGAATAAGACGCGTCAGAGATTTGGCTGTTATCGGATTCATAGTTGAACATTCTTTTCAATTGTTCATGCAGGACTTCATTGGTAGTTTGCACGCAATTCACAGCATAGCCTTCGGAACCATGTGTTTTGGGATCAGGGCCAAATAGTGTCCACCCTAGGCCAGTTCTCAACGCTCGCGGATGATATGGTTCACCTAGTATGGACTCATGGATTACATGAGCCTGCCAGATATCAGCACCAATAAGAATTTCCGCTTGTCGTTGCGGAATTTCGGGGAAGTTTAGTCCTGTCAGATGGTTATATTTGGATACAACTTCGTTGGTCGGAATACTTGCATTAAAGTTGGGAAGTTCCTTAACTGCGAGGACGCTTGGCAATGAAATCAGTTCGGTTTCCTGTAAACCTTTGATTTTCATAGTAACAACGAAACCTTGCTGGTATTTAGAGCCAGTCACTCCCTCAATCTTTCTTGTTACTCGCCACGCAAGTTAAGTCTTTGCATCAAGCTTGTGGTGCAGAGAGATATATTTGAACCTCCATCGCTGAAAGCGTACTTGTCGACATAATGGGTTTGGTCGTTACTGTACACTCGTACTGGTGCTACCATGCTGCATTTCGCAGCAGGGGGCACATTTTAAAAATACAATATTGGATGTATGCAGCAACCAGGGGGCCAAACATGAAATAGGGGGCACATATATTAAAAGGGGGGACGGGCCACCACTGGCTGTCTTGATTGCAACGGCACTTATGAGACTCTCTATCGCTCCTTCCTCCGAGCCCACTCCAGTCGCAAGACGTGGAGTACAATCAACAAACTTACTGGTAGGTCCCCACACTCCTCCCGTCTGTGCTCGAAACAGACGTGTGGAAGCAGGCTAGACTGAGTTTGCAAAAGCAGAACAAAAGAACTGCAAAAAATAAAAATATCTTCAATTCGCTGGCGGCCGTAATTCATAAAAATAAACGTAATTCGGCGGGCAATAGCGTGAAGGTTGCGTACCTCTGGCCTATTGGGATAGAATTCTCAATTACAGCAGATTATTTTTGCTTTAAATGTACAACTGAAAGCTCTAGGCGTGATGTAAGTTTTCGAGGAATCCGCTGGCTGGGCTCTGCTTTCATCTTTTTGCGATGATTCAAACTTTCACATATCTGTATTCATGTAACTACTCTCCACATGTGCGATAAGCAAGGTATCTATCGGCAAAATTGTAACAGGAAATAAATTTCACGTAACAGTACGTATCGTCAGTCCTAAAATTTTATTCAAATAGAATCTATACACATCTACCATTCATTGCTGTGGGTCTGCTTTTTGTTTACGTTTCAAAACTGGTTTGGTGCCCGCAGGAATATCTGCCCCAAGGATACACTTACAAAATTTGCAAGTTCGAGGCAAATTCTTCAAATGAACATGACTTCTATGTAAAAGTACGGATGACTAACAGTGATCGCTTTGAGGTGGATAAATGGTTTGAACAGTTTTCCGATCTCTGCAAAGTGTCATGGCTGGTTTCCAAATCAGTTCACGCTGGAAACGATGTGCAAGATAAAAGAAAATATGAATATCAAGTATGGTTTCACGTTCGTCCTCATGCGTACCTGCCGCGTTGCTAAAAGTGTACAATCTGTTTCAGAAATGACCTGCTGTGGTTGCTTTGAAAGAAATTCAAATGAATCGGTGTGTGTCCTTTCAATGAAACTTGTGTTGATTTGTGTAGAATCTCGTAATAACATGTTCAACAATTTTTTAGTCAAGCTGAAACAATTTGTTTGTTTGTTTGTTTGTTCGGTATTTTTATGATGGAAAATATTGGAATATTGCAAGTTAATGCCTAAATTATGGAATGTTAGCAATAAATACCATGACATGAAGTTTGTTAGTTTGAATCAATGCTGCAGCTGAACAAATTGCGGCAGTAATTCTAGTATCGGCGTGTTCACTTTCAGAAGCTTCGTTCTGAGACGCATTTCATAGATTTCGGAAGATGCGGCAAATTCCCACAGTATATCTGCAGAATATGATCATTAAGAATTTCTCGTGAATCAGAAGGCTTGGCAGATCAAGATGGCATGCAGCCAATTATCAGCATTCGCCCTTTCGTTCAACAAGCTATTTAACAAATTAAGACGCAACCACACCGCGTGTTGATTAGATATCGTTCCAGCGGCAAGTGCTCTCACAACACTGCCGCGGTAACTCCAAATGATTTTCGAAGAAATCAAATAGTTTGATGTATCGAGATTAAGTTTATTTTCAATATTTTCAAATTTGTTTAGTGATCGTGGTAAGGTCAAATAAATTGTCTGAATAAATGCTATTGAATAAGCCATATTTTTAAGTAACTACGTAGAAGTGTGTGAAATAGTGCCTGTTTTATTTTACATTTTCATTTTAGCTTTGTGTTCATTGTGTTCATCACAGGAAACAATCCCAATGAGGACAAAGCATCAGACTTAGGTTTTACCAGGAACACTTCCCCTGAGAAATCAGCACTACCTGAAAATTTGCATTGTATTGTGTGTATGTATCTGCGGAGATTTTTTAAATCTACAACAATTTCATTGTTTTAAGGTTGGCTACCGGTGTGAATATAACGCAGGTGCTGTTGTCTGCAAGCCTCCTGTAAGGAATACGCTGTGCCCTGCTACTGTAGCTATCATTGTAAAACGAAAATATATCAAGCATGAAAGACCCAGGTATACAATGTTGTGAACCTATTGAAAAAACATTTTCATGAAATGTACTTGGTCGAGGTCTGCGGTCAAGTGACGGCCTGTTTTTCGCGAAACGTGTCTGTTAAGGTTTTGTTGAAAAGCTCCTTGTTGTGCACATAAATAAGAGATTTGATAGCAAAATTTTGTTTGTTTTCGATTAGGCGTTTTTGTAAATTTCAGAACTGCTGCCTAACTTGGCGAATTGAGACTAAGCATTGAATCTAAATGCTTTTTGCGCAGTAGATTTGCAGCGTCTTGAAATATTCTACGTACGAGGTATCCCCGTATCAATGGATAAGTTTGTTCCATGGCTGTTATGTAATTTCGTGTGAAATATGCGCTTACATTTGCTGCAGTGGCATATTAGGCTGATAGAAACCAATGCTACTTGAACAATACGTTAGGGCTTAATGAGCGCGTATACGCATGAAACCTTAGAAGCATTATGATAATGCAAAGTAAAATCCTGGTTAACACGTATGTGTAGAAGTCAGTTTTAATAAACCCATTGATTCCAAAGCAAGAATTGTGTAATTAGCTTTCGCGCTGTTTGAAGTTACGACATGGATTTAAAGCAAGCAAAATCGCAAAACGTTCCCGCTTTTTGTTTTCGTGATTTCTCCACCCGAAAAAGGAGTGCAAATGATGGTAATGCTGTATTTGCTGATCTAGATAATCTTAAAAAATGTTTTCTTTTGTTGTTCAGTCGAGCTTACGACCGACATTTGACATCTGGGTTTCGAACGACTTGTGTTATCAACCACTGCCATAATCATGAACTTCCTGAGGTTAAAGCGCCATCTATGACGGAAGTAGGTTCCGAAACACGCGAAAAATTGATACAACTTTTGGAAATAGGCCATACGCCAGATTCCGCCCTGGAAGCGATCAAAGCTGATTTGCGGGAAATGTATGGAGAAAATTTCTTGGAATCTCCAGAAAGTCAGCGTTACTGTCCTAATGTTGAGTATTGCTACAAGTACGTTACTCCGGTCATGCAACATGTTAACTAGCGTTTAAATACATAAAACGTCCTCGGGACATAGTCGTTATTTTGTATTAACGCTGTATAAGAGTTTCCTTATCTCATTCCAGCACCGAATTTTTTTTTGATGGTAAGACTTATAATTGCAATTGGCTAGCTAGATTACAACAGAACATTGAAGAACAGCTTTAGCAGATGCAGCTTTTCTCTTTGGAAGTGTGAGTCACCTAGTGGCAATAGAGAGTTTTCACAAACTACGCCAACGAATTTCGGACAAACTCAGATCCAGTGCATGAATTTTTCAAGAATTCCATATTGAAAACAGTTTCCTCTTAACCCAGGTGAAAAGCCAGATATATGCAATTTTATGGAGGAATATTAATGAAATTCAGGCAATGCTTTCGAGGCATCTGTTTTTGAGCCTTGCTTTTTTTAACTTTTGTCCACAAGCGTTTGATGCAAAGATTTTGCCTTTCATTCCAAGTTCCCATTTTTTCTTTCCACGGTGCAAATATTTTGGAATGTAAATTCTCCGTAAATGATTAAATAACTAGCGACGACTTCCTTGGATAAGTGGGAAAAACCAACTTTTCATAAAAATTTCTCACAATTCACAGTAATTGACAATGTCAAAGTATGACTTCGAAGATTTTCATAGGACACCATTGGACATAAAAACTTTGCACAACCAAAATCAAAGCTGCGTTCGGGAACCAAGTAAAGTTCCATTTTCCGCTGTGACAATCACGCAAGGTTAATTCAGTTCGTTCGCAGGGCGTTGGTCAGCAGCTCTCTGCGTGCATAAAGTAATATATTTTCTAGCACATTACCGCAGGTGCTAACTAGATGTATGAATATCGATAAGATTTTTCAAAGTGGGACCTTGTTATGGACTTGTCGGAACAAAATGAACGTGAAAGGGTGTGTTGTGTACAGAATCGTATGATAGGTTGGATCAGTCGAATTTGCAACATGGATGTGAACCTGTTCTTTTTTCGCTGACACATTAAGGTCATTTTTGACTGAGACATTTTGGTCACTGAAATATTTCGGTCAATTGTCTCACACTTTTATTAAAACTTGCCATATAACAGTGCTTTTTAGCCCATATTTTCAAACATTCTGACAGAAATAACTTACTTTTTTTCGGCCATTTCAAAAAATTTTCGATCTGTGACCGAAAAAACAGATGTGAACACATCTTTTCCTAAAAAGGTATAACTGTAACCTCATTAACTTAAGTGTGGTAACGCCGCGATGTATGAAAATTTGATCTAATTTGCTGCGTGTCTGGGGTTTTTGTTTTTGCTTGCTTTTTAGTTAAAACCGAAAAAGAAATCACTAAAAGTCGCGGTATGCGAAATAGAGGAAGCATTTTCTTCTTATACATATATGCAGTACGAGAAAGCACGATTACCATTACTAAATATCAAACGGAACAACGAGGGCAACGTCCTTCTGCCTCCCCACTCCAATAATCACTTGACACTTGTATTTATTCATTGTCTTATTCCTCTGTCTTATTCCTAACTGTTAGAGTTAAGTATTGCAAGTTACGTCCTGTAGTGGCGTGATATTACTATGACCCACGAAGCGGTTGATTATAATACTTTCGAATATTTGCAGTTTTTGCCAATCGAATGTGCTCACCACAACAGTATTATTATCTATCTGTGCATATCTTGGTCAGAACTTATGTTGCCAATGTGGTTGTTCAGGGTGTACGACTCCTTGAAAAAACAGGAAAAGCATCTTTTGGTTGATCAGGAAGACGAAGAGTTCGAATCGTTGAAGAACGTCGAGTCGTTTTACAACGTGCAACACCGAGATACGTGCTTAGCTGTTGACAAGTCGCTTTCTGGCGACACAGTGATCGCCATCTGCAACCCGCTGATGAAACGAGTTCACGAGGCCTGGCCTAACAGCAAAGAAATGTGTTACATTGACTCAAGTACGTGCGTCAGCCAGCACAGCTACAGTCTCTACACGTTATACACTAACAGTCCTATCGGTGGCCTGCCCCTGGGCATGGTTCTGAGTTCATCCAACTCTGTCGGAAGCTTTCAGTTTGGCCTGGAACTCTTAAAGTCTATCTTTCCGTTAAATCCCTTTTTTGACAACGACAGCAAAGGACCTGTTGTGTTTGTGTCCGAAGACAGCGCAGAAACCCGGCAGGCATTGCATGCAGTCTTTCCGAAATCTATTTTGTTAATCAGTCGCAGGCACGTCCTCCAAACGCTCTGGCAATGGCTTTGGAGCCCAGATAACAGAATAAGTGGCTCCGATCGGCAACCGTTGTTTTATTTTCTGAAACATTTGATGAAAGCTCAGACTGCTGGCGAATTGCAAAGAAAGTACGACGCCATAACTGAAGATCAAACTTGTCAGAAATATTCTCATTATATTGAATACGTAGCAAAGCTGTTTGTTCGGCGGGCCGAATGGTCACTAGCTTATCAATCAAAATTTATTAACGGAGAAAATGATTTCAACAGTCTAGCCGACGAGCATTTCGCAAAAGACACCGCCCTTTGTTTGACGAAAACGTCTAGTGTAAGTCAGTTGGTGAATATCATAATGACAGATTTCAATGACTACTTCGAAGGTCGGATTCTGTGCGGTGCAACTAGTTCACTTGACTTACCTCGAATGCCAAATTTTAACCCTCCGGAATTGCCGGAAAAGTATTTTGTTTCACAGGTGAGTTGGTTTGCAATTGGTTTTGGTGCTTGTTCATTACTGGCGGAAATGTGATTTATACCAGGAGTTCACGGAGTGACTTGTGGGAAACAGTACGTTGCAGGAAAAGTCAAAAACCCCAGCCATTTAAAAGAAAAAACAAATTCCAGTTTAATGGTTCGGCCATGTAGGCAAAGTGCCCACTCAGTTTCGTTGAGGCAGGTTCTGTCAACCGCACCATACGGAAAGCGAATCCAGAGGCCCAATCAATTACATCTGTTGACTGGTTGGGTCACGCCGTGGTGTAGGCTGTACAGCCAGGAGAATTCGCAGAAGTCGCCAAAAATCACGATCTCTGCCTCCATCTGCACTGCAATAATACTAACCGCAACGTTGTCTAAATGTAATAATGTTGAAAATATTGATCAGCAGTGCTGGCTGAGCGTAATGCACATGTATTAGCAATAAACATTGCGCCTAAAGCGGACAAACGTGGAATTTTTACGATTCGCTCGATACTTTCGCTCTGTTGTTCCGTGCGGTCTACGCTAGTTTTCGCCTGAATGCGCGTGACTTCGTTCCGTTCAAGAAACAAACAAGACGCATGCTCTGAATTCCGCGAGGAATCTTGCCGTGCTAACCAGGGTGTCGGAGGATTTTGGGTGGAGTCGGATTCCTAAGAACGCTAGGACTTCAGTTGTACTCCTGGTCTAGGAGTACAACTGAATAATTTTTTACATCGCACTCCTAAGTTAGGAATCCTAACTCGTGCCTGTTGAAATGACACAATTTCTTTTGAAACTTTTATTGAAACAGAAAATTGTTGCTGTGCACCACGATTTCTATTGGTTGCTAGTTGCTACAAAATTGTTGGCAGCCAAACTTCATTCACGTTATGTTAAGAAGTCGGAAATTTTGGAAAGGCCGGACATTCCCGACTCCGCAGTCCGCAACCCTGGTGCAAACGCACCTTCAGGGCTGCTACCACGCTGTTCACCTGAAAAAGCTACGCGAATTTGGAAAACGGCGATATTGATGGCCTTTCCCGAGTTTTGGACCACTGTATCCAACCTTTCCAAAATTTCCCACTCAGACTTTTCAAAATTTCCGACTCCGACCTTTCCAAAATTCCCGACTCCGACTCCTTAACATAAAGGGAATGAAGTTTGGCTGTTAAAATAAATGGAAATCGTGGTGCACAGCAAGAAATATGTTTCAACAAAAGTTTCAGAAGAAATTGTACCATTTCAACAGGAATTTCAAACTTAAGAGTGTGATGTGAAAAATGATCTAATTGGACATNCGGAGTCGGACAAAAAAATTCGACTGCTAGTGTTGTTAGGAATGCGACTCCACCCACAAACCTTCGACTCCTTTAAACTCTGGCTCCAACTCCGCAACCCTGCTGTATGCCCTGAGGTCGTGTTGCAGGTTGTTATTATTAGTAATCTGTTAACAGATGCTAAAATGCGCCCTACCATATGTGTGCTGACCACTGAATCCATCGTAATGTGGCAAAACGCCTCCGTGGAGAAGCGGGGAATGAAGTTTCCGAAAACAATAGTACAGATATTTTTTCATAACTGGATCGTGATCCAATAAACAAAACGTGACAGCTGTTGCCGAAAGTTGACAATATTCGCATTAGCATTGTCGTATTTTGTTCGTAGTTCTTTTTCAATTTTTAAGTTGCTCTGTCGCTTCTTAACCGAAGTGGACTGTTAGGATTTGTATGCTTTTCATTCTGTTGCCTGATTGTATCAGAAAACGGAGAACCACTATGAAGTTTGGGGTGAAACGTCCCGTGAGCTCCACGAAGTAAACCTTGACCTTGCACTGTGCACGTGCCCGATTGGCAAAAGATGCTGTCCATGTCATCACCGTAATGCCGTCATAGAAAAGTACAGAATAAATCCTGCCGGTTACTTTCAAATAATACCCAATCGGATCCGTAGCTTGCTTGGAAGCTTGTACGCAGGTAAGCTTGCTTTGGGAGGGTATAGGTTTATAACTTTTGAGTACATTGCATTTCTAGTTGATTATTTTCCCGAGCGCAAGTGTTTTCGCAACATGAAAGTAGAAAGTTCGTGTTAACCTTTTCGAAAACGTTTTCGCGTATCATCAGACAACGCGAAAGCCGTGCCTCTGTTCTGTGTATATTATGCTTCTGTGTGTTTTATTGCTGACATGTTTCTTTTTGCAACATTATTCATTGTCTCAATTTTTACATAGGTTGCATCTCCGGTTAGATTTCACTGAGTATGACCAGCACAACATCCAGTTATGAATAAATTTGATCATGAAACCGACATTTTCGAAACAAACTGCGGTTGGCATGTTTCTAACTTTGTTGACCTGAGCCAGTCACCCAAGGTGGACATTTGTCACGTCCGAAGATTGATTAGCATCTTAAACTTTTGCTGGTTCTGGAACTTAAACGCACTTCTGCAATGATGTAATTTTATTAGCTTCCTAATCTTAACCCTGAGGAACTCTGAATCTCTTTGATTTGTGTGATTTATAGGTGAAAAAGGCGTTTGGGACATTTCAATAGAATCAAAATCATTGCTTACCATGGAGGTGGAAGATATGGAAGCAAATGGTGACATGGTTACTATTCAGGAAGCAAATGGTGACATGGTTACTATTCAGGAAGCAAATGGTGACATGGTTACTATTCAGGAAGCAAATGGTGACATGGTTACTATTCAGGCAACCTAACTGCATGCTGCCGAGGAATTCGCTCCGTGCATCCCGATGTTTCCGTGATCAAAGCTTTCATCTCCAGCTAACCGCCATAAAGTTCTTCAGCGTTTCACGAGTACGATCGTGAAGTAGTTTCTGCGTACCGTCTTGGCTTAAAACTTCACTTTAGACCAAAGTTAGGTCTACATTAGTGAGAGAAAGAGTTATTAGGAGAAACCAAATTCGCCATTAAAATATGCACGAATTCTACTTATTCTCCTCGCCTTATGAGTTATCACACCGCATTTCATGTTGCCTGACAAATCGGTGTACCTCTTGAGTTGCATGAAGTATTTTTGAAAGACAGGGTAACCTACGGTTTTCAGTAGCAGTTTGGAAAATGCTTTTTATCTACGTGAACGTTCTAGGTGCTTGCTGTGAGTTATTTTATATTAATTCTTGCAAGCGTTTTTATTTCAGCGAGCTCGTGCACTGCAGATGTGCGTTCGGCGTGCATGCATAATGCTATTCGGCATTTCCCAGGGTTATTTGCGCGAGGGCAGTCCGGCTTAACAAATTTTAGAAATTTTGTGAAAACCTTGACCGAACCACTAGTAACCTGCCTTTTTTGTTGCATAGTTTCGTTCCAAAAAACAGATGCACTTGATGGACGTCCTTTTCGCTCATGTTGATTTTCGTTGTTTCAGTTTTGCTCGTTTCGCTATTATTGAGATACAAAATATACAAAGAACCGCGATTTTCCCGCGATTTACCATCTCTCATCAACAGTGTTGCGATTTTTTTAGGAATAGAGGTAAAATCTTCATGGTTCTTTGCAATGCAAAAACAAAAGTAACAGTTGTTTTGCGTACTTTGATAACAACGTATTAAATAGTTTGCATAGCTGCTCTGAATTGCTCATTTAATTGACCAGACATCGAAAAATCCAATTTGGTGTTTTTCATCAATTGACTTCATTAGGCTACTTTAAATAACGAACTTCTTGTATTTGTATGCAATTTTACGTTTTGGGATTCTGTTTAAACTTTTTTCAAAAGTTGCGACTCCTATCATGGCCAGTTTTCTTGGTCAGAAAGTTACGTGATGTGTTTGCTCTGCCTTGGTTTTTGATCAATGCCGTATATGTGCTAGGGTAGAATATTTGTTACGGCTGTCCAGTTGGTTTTGAAAAAGATGGATAACGCAAAATGTTGTTTGTGGAAGGACATTCAGGTGTGCGCAGCTACTAGATTCGTTCAAAAGTCGCTTTTAATAGGAAAAACGCAAGGAAACAAAAGTTCATGAAATGCCCGAAGTTGCAGAACATCATCCACAGTCGAAATTGTGTTTAGTATTTAGGTTACATACTAAATGAGTAAGCTTAAAAAAACTCATTTCAATTATTCCCAATTGAAATTTTGAGCTGTTTTTACCAAAATTTGGTTCTTCACACTAATTCACAAACCAGCCCGCGCGGCCACAGCCTACGATGTTAAACGAGGGTTTGGCGAAACAAGTACGAGGTCAAGGAGTATGTGAGAGGCAAAACTTTACTAATTCGCTATCTATGGTAAGAACAGCTCCTTCGTTATTTGTCGGTGGCAGTTTCAAGTAGTACGGTTATATCTGTTACCTAATGCGCCGTCATGCAGAAAGCTGGTGTGTCCGAGCATTTGGCGTCTATCAGCGGAGCTTTTTTCCAAGTGTTCGTCAAGGTACGATGTTTGAGCCACTGTTGTTCCACGCTGCATTATCATCAATCAGGAACTTACCATTTTATTGAATTAAATTTCTATTAGAAAATGATATTCTACGGCACAGGTGCCCAACATTTTTCGAAGTTGGCACCCTTTCATTAAAGTAAAGTGGCGTTCGCACCCCCTCATTTTAAAAAATGCGTAGAAATCACAAGAACTGTCCGATTTTGCAGTGTCGTAATTTTTACAATTACTACTAGTAATACGTGGGCCAACTGATCACAACAGGAACACTCAATGGTGCTATTTATCTTTCATGCCATAACTGTTCATTAGAAACAAATCTAGCGACTTTTTTGCTTCTGTGAAATTACCGCTCATACCTTGGCATACAATTACTCAGAGACGAGCGCAAATAGTTCGGCGGGTTCAAACGGTTTCAATATATCTTCTTCAAATCAAGTACAGAGGAAAATCTAGATTCGCACAAATATGTTGTTGCAAAGGGCATTAGAATAGACAGTGCTTTTCTAGCCTACTTAATTTGTGGTAATTTTGCATGGTGAACACCAGAAATTTTCGAGTTCTGTAGCATCAAACAACAATCTCGCCATAATTGCGCCATAAGTATTTAATCGTCACAGTGCGCTTGCAATCGCATCACCATCCGTCTTTGGCGTGGTAACCACAGCGTGAAGCAGAAATAATAATGCACGCATTTAAATTGGTAACGTTAGCTGGAATGATTAGGCTGGATAGAGTGCTTCTGAATAATGGAACTTGCAACCTTTCATAAATCTCGGTTCTTTTGAAAAAAACGTACATCCAAGAACATGCCAACTCGAAAATCGCATTTGGGATCCCTGAAAATCTTGTTTCGGACCCCCAGGGGCATGGGCGTCGGAAGGATTCTTTCCAAGGGGGGCACTAGTAAGGTTGCCAGACGTCCTTGAGCGCCAAGAACTGTCCTTGAATTTGCTATCAAAACGCGTTATGTCCTTGATTCTTATAAAACATCTTGTCCTTGAATATTTTTCGGCGTCCTTGAAAATTCTTGAATATTTTTAAAGTTGTTCATTTAAGAACTATTGATTACGAGGAACATTCAAGAATAAACAATGTAAATGAACAGAGCAATGTATAAATTTGTTCCATCTTAAAAAGTTGTGTAGTAAAAAGTTAATTGTTTAAAGCAAGGTTGGGTCGTCACAATACGTTTTGTTTATTTTTCAATTTCGTACATGGTTAAGATAGCCTGACTTGCCCAAATGTGATTCAAATTTTCTGAAAGTAGTCCAGCGTTCCCAGTGGCGTCCAGAGGGGGGGAAAACGGGGCGACGGCCCCGGGCATCCAAAGCAAGGTGGGAATCCAAAGAGTGAAACTGCAAAAATTAAACTGCCGCAGCAAGATGATTTTCCAATTGTAAGGCTACTAACACATGCTGCATGGATTTAATTTTTCGAAACTTTTGTTCTTTGTTAACACTAGTTTTGCGTACTCAAACGCCAGTAACTCTCACATTACTCAATACCAGGGATCTGTACTCTAGGTGTGCGGTGCACACCCAATTAAATTGATCGTGACGCGACTGCCCAGATCAAGGGAGTATCACAAAAAAAGGACTGAAAAATAATTACGCCCGTTTAATTGATTTTTTGATTCAAATTTCAAAACTGTCCTATATCAACTTGCTTGATTTAGCTGACTTTTTGATGCATCATTAGTTTCCGTTTCGATTTTGATGTGGCAACCCTGGGTGTGCTCTAACACAGCTTCACACCTGTGTTTGTAATATATGCATCATTTCCGTCACTAATTGGCAGACTCAGTCCCGTCGCCACGGGGGTGCGTTGGTGGGCTTCGCCCCTCCAGACAAAGGCCTCCAAATTAAAATATGAGACACTATAAATCAGAAGAGATTTTAACGAATTTTCAATATCAAGCCTTCCTGCACAAACGTTAAGCCCCCTAATGAACAACTTCTGGCGACGGTTCTGGGCGGATTGATCAGAACGGCTCATACAAACGCGTATCTGTTTTCTGTGCCCCCCGTAGTTGTACATAGGCTATAACAGCCACATAAGTAAAGACGAGTTTTCTTGCGTACTTTATGTGCATTTTCAATTCTTGTGCAGGCTAATTCAACAAGTTTCAAGCTGTCAGCCCTGGGTGTCCGCCATCCCAGCCGCATACCTTCTCTGCTCGTCTACTGTTCGACGAGACGTTAGCGCAGCCATTTTTAAAAAATTTGTGTACTGCCCCATCGTAGTTTTGAGTGTGTTTTAATGCACTCCTTGAATGGGCAGCCTTTTATTTTTGCACATTGTGAACTGCTCTGACGTAGCACTGAGTGTGTTCTACTCCCTTGTTTTAACGCGTCGCCGGATATTTTTGCAGTTATGGGCTTCTCTGTCATGGCGTTGAGTGCTGCGTTTTGCTCCGGTCGCTTGGAGCGCTGATTAATTCATGTGTATTACAGTGTGACACATTGCAGGGTACAATGACGAGTAAGGAGAGTGCGGATAGAATAATATGCACGCTGTGTCAACAAAGTTCGTCAAACCAACGACAAACGTTAAAATGACGTCATATTGTGACGTCACAAACAGCGTATATCCAGTTACATTGACCACCACACGCCACTCCGCTGCTCAATACTAGAATTTGTTAGGGGGGCGTACATCAAGCAGTCGTCCCGGGCATCACCAGACCTCTTCATGCCACTGATCGTACCTCATTGAAAAAAATGTCCTTGAAAAAATTTCAAGTGATTTGGCAACCCTAGGCACTAGAGAATCTTTCCAAAATTTTTCCAGGGGTCCGCGAAAGTGGTATGGTATGGTTTAATCATGCATTTTTGCGACTCAAATCACGAAATAACACGAATGCAGCAAGAAGAAATACAATAACATCAAAGATCACTAGTTGATTATACGGTGATGAAAAAATATAAAAATTAAAAAATTTTATGTTTCGCAGCTTAGAAATCGTGTTCTAACATGTTGTGTAAGCGCCCTGCAGAGCAGCGCTTACGTTGAGAGCGCAAGGAGAAGCGCATACCCGGCCAAAGAATAACATCCTCGATAGTGAAACCACTATCGGAAGCTTCCTTTGGCCTAATGGGTTGAGGCGAAGTAAAATAAAAGTTGAATCACAAAGGGTTGGCAAAAGACCACCTGGGTCAAGTTCTCAGCCAGCCCTGCTGCTAGCACAAACCAGATTGTGATCGAAGACGTTTGACAAGAAGTGATAAAAGCAATAAAAAACATCAAACCAACGTCAGGTAAAATAAGCATGAAAACAACAAAAAACAGTGGGGAAAAGCATGCTTATGTACAGGGGGCGGGATGAGTAACTATAGAGGTAGATAGGAGGGAAAATAGTGGCATCAGCGCAATATTACAGAATGTGACAAGCATATAAAACGAAGATCAACAGGAAGCCTGGGAAGATAGCAAGACGTTTTTATGTTATTTGCCAAATGAATAAGGCGAAGACGATTTCAAATTTTCCGGAATGTTAGACTAAATTTTCGGACCAATATTCTTTAAAGAAAGCTGACCCAGAGATGTTTTCATTCTGGGTAAATAATAACTTTGCAGAGAAGCAAGTTTTCTTTGATATTTGTGGACTGATGCAATCTCAGCAAAGTAGTTATCAAAGTGATTAGGTAATCCACCATCATAAAGGACTACATAAACTTGGCAACTGACAATTAAAATAAATCAAGTATTTCTAAAATTTTGTGCTTGGAATAGAGTACAGTTGTTTTAGTTTTGCTATATTCAAGTGTTCTCATAGCTTTATTTTGCAATCTAATTAAACGGAGTAAAGTCGCATTGTTGGCCCTTCCCCAGTTAAGTACTGAATAAGTTGAATATGAATGGAAAAGTACGAAATAAGCGTTAGAGCACTGAAATGTTGGTATAGTATTTTAATTTGAACAACATTCCACATGATTTGCAGAGCTGTGTCACGAACTTTTCAATTTGAGGCTTCCAATAAAGTTTATCATCAAGTATAACGCTAAGGTATTTTAAGCTGCTTTGCTTTGATATTGGGTGATGATTAAATGAAACTGAAAAATTGATATTTTTACGGTTGTTCATGAGGATGAAATTGCTTTTGGAATAATTGGTGCATAATTTGTTAGCACAAACCCAGTGATCAATTTTTTTGAGCTCATGGTTAACTGTTTTTTCTAAGGTTTCGTGGTTATTCCCCGAAATATGCAGATTGATATCAACAGCATATAAAACAATATTAAAGTTGGAAGCTTTCACAACGTCATTAATATATATAAGGAACAGCAAAGACCCAACAACAGATCCCTGGGGCACGCCACATGTTACATTAAAAAAAGAGAATGTAGTATCTCCTATTTTGGTACACTGAAACCTGTTGTCCAAGTAAGAAGCAAGTACAGTTTCAGGGGTGTTCCTTTTACTCCATAGTTAAACAATTTTTCAAGTAATATTTTGTGATCAACACAGTCAAAGGCTTTGCTTAGGTCTAGAGACAGAGTACAAGTTATTAATTTGTTATCTTTATTACAAATCATGTCATCATAGATGGCAGAAATTGCTAGTTCAGTAGAATGATTGGTACGGAAGCC
>JGI24021J15306_10004371_pt1 | contig 16409 bp, 9 predicted proteins | sample Ectturendosymbi1_FD_15306 | JGI IMG/M metagenome (IMG submission 15306) | reverse complement strand
TTCAAAACGAACTTAGTCATTTTCCAAGGCATTTGGGGAAAATAAAAGCAAGAAGATTCCAGATATATTCAACTTATTGAAAAGTTGATTACCAACATAGTCGAACAGTTTGACGATCTTCTTTTCGAAAACAGTTGCTACTCTTTCCTCAAAACCCTTTTTAGTGACAGACACTACCGAATTCTCAACTGAAGAAAAAAACACATGCACATGTGTGCACCGAAGATGAAGTGGAACTTTTTATAGGTACCGGAGCTCTGCTGGGCATCTTCGCTTATATTTGTAGGCAACGACCAATCATTCACTTCATACACTGATGAAGGTGGAGGAGCAAAGCTCCGGCAGCTTGACACCACTGGTGTGGAGGCAGCCAAAACTCAACTGGAATTAGTTAAATTCCAATAGAATGTAGCAGTGAAAGAAAAAGAAATATTTTTGATGGCACGCTTGAGAACTTCTTGTCAAAGGAAGGTATCTCCAAAATTTTTTCCACTCCCCGCAAATAATCAGTGGAAATTGTTACGGTGCTTGGGTCTACCTGCTGCTGCTGGAGGGGCGAATTGTCCCCTCCTGCCAGCTACAATAAACGTACAACTCGGGCCCCCACTTGACTTATGCTTCAGTTTTAGTATTCGTTTGGTTTTCAGTATTTTTTGCGCTTTTCGGAGTATTTGTTGGTGATTCAGGGTTTTAGTATAGCCATTCACATCCGGATTCACCGTCATTTCTCAGGGTTTTTCTGAGTGTTGCTTGCAACCCCCCTACAGTCGGCAATGGATCTTTTTCAGCTGCGTTTTCCCTCCTGGCCTAAACGTCTAGTTACGCCACTGACTGCTGACAGTCCGCACCGTCAAAAAAGAAGCTCATAAAGAGCAAGTTTCGCATCTGTATCTAATAAAACCTTCACCATTCATCTAATAAAACCTTCACCATTGCATTCTGTTCACTATCACTACCTTGGAACAAAAATTTAGGTAACTGCCAAGAATCACAAAATGCCATTGCTCCCACCAGAAGAACAACAAATAACGATGACAGCGTTTGTTAATATCTGTATCCATTTACCGAATTTTGTATATCTATATACAGTATAATCGTAATAAATGCTCATATTACNTTTTTTGTTAGAAGAATCCAAGGCATGTCACATTTGCATGATTTTATGGCAGTGACCGNACCTCGAAAAATTTTGACATTTGTAACTGGACCCTTTCTNNAAATAATTGAGTAGCCCTGCACTATATGAATGCTTGTGAAAGTGCTCATTCCATTTCCAGCAACCTACTAGTGTGAGCAATCTTTTCTATACGACAATCAGAACAAAATTCTGAAACTGATTGCACGTGACACATGATATGAGAGTTGCGCTGTCTAAAACAGAACCCAAGATAGAACTGATGGAAGCAAAACAGGTGCACCCATCCCATTGAATTGTACTTAGTACATGCAACAAATCTATGATTGAATTTGAGAACCGCTGTGCTAAACGTCAAACGATCATTTACTTAACTTCATTAGGCAACTATTATTATAAGGCAAGGAATCGACTGCTTACGCTCTTGACAACTTAGCTTCACAATACGATTGCTTGGTCCAACTGACATAAAAAATTGTATTATTGCGCTGTGGTTCCACTTCCCAAAGTTTTGTAATGTCACCAAGCACGCGCATCACACTGAACTGGGAGCCGGGGCCATACCATGTGTTAATATCCGTCAGTAAAATGACGTTATCTTGTATTTGTTTTGCTTTATACGGCTTGAGAGGAGATAACGATATATCGAGAGTGATAAGGGGGCAATGGGACAAACACGTTTGATAACCATTGCGTTTCAGGGACGTTTAAACGCCGGTCGGACTAACCTAGGCCATATTGTTTAGACCAGCTATATGTCCAATCCAAATGGCTTACTGAGCCAAAAATTATGCCACTATCTTAACCAGGGCCGCACATTGAGTGACATATTAACGAGGGCCGCTAATTGAATGGCTTACTTTGTTATTAGCAAACTAAATTTAACTTTAGTTAATTTACTGAAAGGGTTCGAATCTTAACTGCAATGTTAACAGACGTGATAAAGTGGCACTGAAGACCAGCTGAATCAAAAATGTCAGATTCAAGTTTATCAAAATAAGGACAGATTGTGAGCTTGTAGAATACTTTTACTACAGTGAAAACCTAAACTGGGCCGCTCGACTAGGTCGCATGCGGCCCGCGGGCCGCAGGTTGGACATAGTTGGTTTAGACTTAAAGTGGTGTGAAGTTTGGCGAACTTTTATCATTGCTACGTTTCCTCTGGGATGTGAGCAGCTGCTAAAAATGTTCAAATTTGCCTTCAGAAAAGTTTGATATCCTGCACTAACATTTTTCTAAAACACAAATCCCTTTCTGCTCCAGTCATGAGGCCAGTAAACTGGAGTCATGTGCGACCTATCTCATTACTGTGTAAGCAGTATAAGAGACAAACAAGTCCATGAAAATGCAGGTGGAACTGCTCTTCGAGATTTCGACCGATGCAGAAGTTATTGAAGCATAGTGTTCTTTTGTTGAAAGGTGGGTTTGTTAATCCTTTTTACTATCGTTCCCCCTGGACAATTTCCAAAATTAAAATTTATCCAAAACGTTTTTTTTTCTTTTTCGCTTCTATTATTACAATGTACACAATGAATCCAGGGACAAAAAGAGGTTTGATATAAGAAATTGGAAGGAGTTACTCAAACGTGATTTTAATGAATCGAAATCACACTATTTAAAGCAAGGGTTTCCAACCTGAGGTACATGCACGTCTAGAGGTATATCTGTCTATCTGAAGGGGTACATTTAAGGTTAGCAATAGAAGGGTAAAATATATTTATACATTATTTATTTCCGATTATTTATGCGTATATCAGTGAATATTGTTTTCAAAAATCATTGTATGCTTATTGTTACATGTATGATTAGTCATGATAAAATATTAAAGGAAATGTCGATCAAACGAGTTTCAAACATGTCTCAGTTTGGTATGGACTTGCACTCGTCTCGTCTTCTTTAACGTTGAATTCCGTTATCACGCCCCTTGTTGCTTGCAAACACATTAACTTTGAGACATAAAAACGGAGTCTACCTTCATAGTTCTGAAAATCTAAAAGTTTTGACTTTTGTTATTTTACTCAACCTTTTTGTCATAATAAATTAAAGGGTACATGGTCATCTGTCGAAATGCTGAAGGAGTACATGGTCAGAGAAAGGTTGAGAACCCCTGATTTAAACTAGCGAAGTTTGAAAAAGAATGGGTTTGCTGCAATTTACGGTTCAGCAAATTTATTCCTTTCCAAGGTGCCATTTCCCTCCAACGTAAATATATTCCGCGGCTAAGAACCACTACCTTCAGGTTCCGGAAAAACAGCAAAAAACACTGTGTACTGTTGAATATATGTCGCTTACTAAAATACTACTAACTATTGAAGATCACGCCTACTGTTGGATCAGCGCAGCACGGTGATGACCAAGTATAAGGTTAGTGATAAAAATTTGGCGATGTGGCGGATATTTCATTTTTCGGTTCAATCCTTTGTTATAATATAGATTATGAGGTTTCAAAGATAATGAACAGCTGTTGTTTTGCTGTGGCCTCCTTAGTACACGTCAAGCCAGCCTAAGGCACACCAGACATGGCATAAACAAAGCATGCAACGTACGGCTGGAACTAGATCCACCAAATCTTTGATACATGTCGGTGGCGGCATAAGCTCTCGTGACCACCGGCTTACATGGTCAGCCACTAATCAAACACACTGGCAACTGCTTCAGTAACAAACGTTTTGGCCGCTGGATAACATTTCGAAAAATATTTACATTAATTTCTCTAATCCCAGGTACATTCTCTGCTCACTCCTGTATCAAGCAGGGTAACAAACGTGTAAGACCTGATCCACGGCGGCTTTTCTTACTCAGAAAAATGGGTCTGGAGGGACTGGTATAGGGGTACAATCACAAAACAAGCATTACGAGGGTTTTGCACATGATGAACATTCGCGTAGGCATACGCAATCGGATGAGTTTATTAAGTTCAGGGGCGGGCAAACTTTTTGACTCGAGGGCAGCTTTGGATTCGATAATTTAACAGTGGGCCTGATTGGGACCAGATGGATTGTTTGTGCAAAGCGATATAAAACATATGTAAAAAATTAACTATCTTTATTAATACAGTATGCAATTTGGATAAGTCCAGCAGGCCGGATGAAAGAGCTTAACGGGCTATATTTTGCTCATGACTGTAGCATCACTGGTCAAGGCTGAAGAACAAAAACGGTGCTGAAATCCCAGCACGATTCTACGTTTCAATTATAACTACCAGGATGAAAGGTGCGTTCACGCATTACAACGGCGCACATACTTCCAGCATACGCAACAGTGGCATCAAAGTAATAATCCAACGGACATATCAGTCACAGATCTGGCTTTGCACTTGAATAAGCCGAAAAGCGGTTGTAAACAATCTTACACATAAGAAGATTGTCTCTTACTTGTCAGCAACGCGCACTGACAGCGGCGCCGCTTAAAATCTATCAACGACCGGCGATATTCGTCGCCATAATCACGGACCGCATAGTCGTTGTCTTTAAATCATTAGCGGAATTGCAATTATGTCCGAACATCGGCCCGGAACCTCACTTTTCCATACAAGGAAGGCAACCGACGAAAAACGTCTCACTTTCCCAAAATCATTTCTATTTGTAGTCTACTTCCATCACAGACCGGGTTTTAAGACGTTCTTGTTTGAAAAGCCGTTGCTCGTTCCAGCTAGGTCCGAACGACTGGTTCAAGCAGGTGCAGTTCTCGTCCTAAGATGGCGGCGATTACAGAACCCAAGAAAAACTTTTCGACTAGTGTAACAAAGTAGCGCAGAGATGTTGCTGGAGGACGCTGCTGTTGTGAGTCGCACTGACAGAGCTGCGTCAGCAGGAATAAAATTACTGACCTTGCGACTTTTCTCAAAGCTTGTGTGGCATTAAGCAACAACTGATGTAGCGCTTCAATTAATTATTCCAAATTAAACTTCCGAATGTAAAAAACACAGTGCTCACATGGAATGCAGTGTAAGTTTATTTTAACGCCTTAATAAAGAACTACTTCCGAAACCAGGCAAGACACATCGCTGCTATGTTATGTGGCACACAAACAATGCAGCATGCCTTTCATCTTGACACGCTGGCATTCCAAAAAAACGAACACTTCACGACATTGATTTTGACCGCGGCCATTCCGACGCTTGACTTGCCTGACCTACAGCGCTTGCGAACTCGCTCTACTCGGCGCCTCAAGTTCTAGATGAGAGTCACAATCTTATTTGCAAATCAATTTACTCGTCGAACTAACGCCAACGTTCGGGAACGCAGACGTACCTGGGCAAGCAGTGCCAGCGACAGCGACATTTCATAGAAAAAGTTGCTTCCGTCTGTCACGCAAATCAAGATGCTTGCGCTCAACTTGTGTTTTGAAAATAAACATTTCAGCCCAGGATGCATCCGACCAGCGCATACTTGTTAAGTTAAAGTGTCTTGAGTATGTGGAAAATGCCCGGTCGTGCGAAGAAACAGCGGCGTATATGGGAATGCAGTTAAAATTCCAAAATGGACAGAGGGAGCAGATTTCGATGGGAAACATCTGAACTTTCTTCCGATTCTGTTGTGTAAAAAACAGAGGTATTTTACAGGCTTTCTATGTTCCCACTCCCGCAGTTCAAGAATGTTGACTGGCACATAGCACGAGTCAAGTACTCTACCACCAATTAATATTTGTGCCGCATTCCGCCAAAATGCATTTTTGAAGAGCCCTAGTTAAGTATGTTTCCGAACTAGAACGAAGCTTGTGTCACCCTTGCCACACTAGGCGCGAATGAGGTGCTTCCTATTGAGGAAGATGGTCAGATCATAGTGAAGAATAGAGTTTGAAACAAGGGGATACAAGCGGGCGCTCTACCACCGACGTTGTTAAAATAGAAGTTAGGGCAAGTTTTCTAATTTGTGTTAGTTTTGAAGTTTTCTTTCCCAGAAACTATACTCCTAAAAAGTTGCGCCCAGTTTCAGTTTTGCTGATGACATCACTCACCATTTTACGGTCAAAGTAACACACGAAGCACGAAGGCTTGACCTCGCGTAAAAATCTCATTTTCACTTGCAAAAGTTCTTGGGAAATGTATGGGCAGTGCTTTCGTATAGATGGTAGCAACATGACTTAGATGCACGTGTAGTAGCTTAGCGCCAAAAATAACTTTCACGAAGCAGTTTTCACACCGTTTACGTCAAAGACTGCTACAATTGGTTGAGGTTATGCTGGTAAATAACAACGCAGGCTCTCTGGGTAATGAAAATAGCCGTTTACAATCCCAGAACACCAACGCCGTTCCTCCCGTTAAGCAGCACTTGATACCCAGGAGAACAGCGCAGAGTCAGCATTGTTTTGAGAATATCGGTGACGATACGCACAGCTCTCAAACATAAGACCTTGGAAGTCGAAGAAACTTCTTGGGACAGAGCAAACTGTCACACTTTCACAGAAGTACAAATAAAGACTGAGGTAGAAAGTGTCGGATTTAAACGTAAAAAGCCTGGAAGAAGGCTTAGGCACTGAGGCAACGAAAGTGATTTTCTTGTTTTTTTCGCGCTATTGTCGACAGTTTTATGTTACGACGAATAATAGAAAAGCTTCAGACTGTACGTCAGCGATACGAGGAATGTTTTGACAGCTCGGTCAGCGCAAATTACATCGGGTCTGTGGTCGCTCGCAGATAACAGGCCACTAAAATCAATGAAGAAAGCATGCATTCATCAGAAAAAATTCTTTTGGAATATCTACGTTCCCACGTTCAAGGGAGTATTGCCTGCAAACATCGTGCTAATTGGTCAATGGTGATGGCTCTTCCCACTCAGCGCTGGAAACCGCCGTCTAAACAAGTCGCTCTCTTTGGGGTCAAACTGCTGGTTGACCTTCCACCACTCCCTTTACTCTTCCTCGGTTTAGATATCGAGCACTCTATAAGCTGGACGGTCTAATCAGTTCAGAACTTCCGGTGGCCAATCTTCCTCTTAACTTATCTGCATGACCAGTGGTGCACAAACAATCAGAAATTTTTCAAGCTTGATCGCTTGTATCGATCAAAAGGTTGTTTACGATGGAAGGTTCCAGCAAAATCTAGTTCTTACGCGAATTTACAACAGCCTCGGGCTCGTTGTGGTTAAGAAATTGCAGCAGGTTAGACAATCAATTTCAAGCAAAACAACCTGCCAGGCAAACTAACTCCTGAAACGTTTGTTTTCTGGCGTCGATCACCTGCAACATCGATGTCGGTTAGCGCTCTTGAGTGATAAGACACAACTGCGACAAGATTTAAAACAAAATAATTTAAACGAGCGCAGAACATTTTCAGCAGTAAAGCGAGATTGTCTTTGCAATCCCAGCAACTGTTTGATGGCAGGTGCCATCTTTCAAACAACAAATCTTTTTTCAACTTTTTGACATTTCGCAAAATGAAACGAAAATATACAAGGAAGGTAAAAAACTTCCCGTGTCGGTTCTTGTTATTCACGAAGCTTTTTCATGATTTTTGAGATGGTTTGCGAATCTAAAGCTTAATTTGCAGGAAAATAGAAAGCACCTGCAGTTTTCCATTGCTTTTGTCGCCAACATTCACAACAAAATTGAAATGAAATCAAAATTGAAAATTCCCAACCTTCTTTGGAAACAGTCGTAAAGTCTGCAATATATTCTCAATATAAGCACCAGGATATATATATAAACACCAAAGAGAGATCCAAATATTAATCAAGACTAAAAGATAGACAAAATAGTGCTTCTACATTTAATGCGGCTAATTGAAACAAAAAAATCCTATTGACAGTTATTGGTCCTAAGATCAAAAATAAAGCATTTTATAGTTGGAGCGATTTAGTTTCCGCACTGCGTTTCTTCACTGCTCGACCTTACTCGCAAAAGCACAACTATTTACATGTCGCTGCGTTTCAATCTTGAGACATATGCTCGAACTTCCGACATAGAAGACATTTTCGTGGAACATCATCAATCACGTCAGCAAGCGATTTTCTTTACACTTCTTAAAGTTGGAAACTTCTTTCACGCCGCAATAGGCGAAAAGTCAATTCTGAAAATACTTGCGAGAGGCAGACTGAAACCGAAAGTAAAAATTAAACCTCAGCAAACCACGTTGAGGTTTTTCACCTTCACAGCATTTTTCTGTGAAAACCTAAAGCTGAAAAAAGCCGTTGGTGAGAAAAATATTGCCGGCACAGACACGAAACATTCGAAACGCCACGGAGCAATTGTAATCAGTTTTGTAAAGTCGTTTCGTTTATTGAGCAAAGTTTTGACTGAAAGAAAGAAACGCTTTGCAGGGAAGAGCTTCAAAAACATTTCGTGATCTCTTCCTGAAACAGCGTTTCAGGCTCAATGCGTCTTGCACGATTTCACCGAAAGGTACGCTTCAATATTAACAATTAAACGAAACCGTTTCACTACGCAGCTGATGCGCGTGATTTGAATTTAGAAGTGTCGTTAAACCAACCTAACCTTTTTGTTAAAAAACAAAAATGCAGCAGCGCAGATGCGCAACATTCAGACTAAAAATTTTTTCAAGTCCGAGGCCACTCGCTTTTGTTTTTGCATAATATTATTTAAACCACAGGTTCTTAACTTGGGGTCCGTGAACCCCTAAGGGTCCGTCAAGGTGAACCCTTTCAACCATAAATAAAATTTAAGGGTTAGTAGGCTTTGCTCTGACGTTTCTGAAGGGTTAACAAGCTTTGCAGACATTTCGATTAACACTACAGCCTAATTTGAAATACTTAATGCAACGTTTCCTTTTGAGGAGTCAGTAGCTTTTATTAGGTGTAGGGGTCCGTGACCCACAAATGTTTAGAAACGCTGATTTAAACTGATGTGGACACAGAAAACAATGCACGTGAACGTGATGCGCGGTTAATGGAGGTGCAGCAACCGAAATATGATGCTACTACGACCTCAGCGACGACGAACGATTTCTCATTGAAAGTCAGCACACGATATTCACGAAAATTGAAGGAATTTCTACCGCTTCAGTCGTTTCAAACTTTATATTTGCTAAACAAATGCAATCCGAAAAATGTTTACTGTCACAATTTTCATCAAATACGTCTCTACGTGTAAAAGCACCATGCAGCTTCGGTCACAGGGTCGATGGTTGTTTCATTTTGAAAACCGTGGTTCTGTGACCTGGTTAATATTGACTCCTGAAGCCGACAGAATTACCATAAAGGTCGGCATAAACCTGGATATCAAAAAGCACTGATAAACATCATGGTAGTTTTTATTCGAATGCCAAGATCACGTTATTCTCGCTGTTTAGTATACCTTTTGAGTGTAACTTGGTGTCGGCGGCGCTTTTATGTGCTTGCTCCAGGCTACTGCATTGGTGATAAAACGATGAACTGCTCCTTTGCGCTCATTATGACGAGTACGACGCTAGACAGGCGGCAAGTATCGTTTTTCAAGTTTGCGGTGTGACCCAATCGGGAATCGAACCCAAACGACCAGATTTGGTGGCGCGTGCTCAACCCCCTGCACCACTTCGCCTTTGGTGTATACGACATAAAAACAGACCAAAGCAACTTTTTGTAGCACCCTTCAATTTTATTTGTTGAAATTATATTTTGTCTGCCGTTATACAGGTTTTTCGAAACCGAGAATAGTTAGCAGCACATTTACTAAAAATCCCCTTTATTGTTTTATTGTAATGCAGTGCACATGTGCATTAAATTGTTTGTGGATATGACTGCACGCACACATCAAATACTTATTCTTCCCTTTTCCATTTTATGGAAAATTCCTGACGACGTCCGTTTGTCTTAAGGTCAGCCAAAGTCCATAGCTTCCATGAGCGGGTCGACGTTCTAAAAAGTTAGGGAGCCCTATCTAAACAGAATTCGAATCAAGATTCGACAACACTTGTCGGTGCGCGATTTCTAGGGAAACGGTCTGGGGCAGTGCTTCACAACATTTTTCAGTTTCCCGCTTGTGACACACTTTTAGTGACAATTTTTTGCGGTGCCCCTTGTGAGATATTGCTGTAAAGCTACAACGAAAAAAATGAGACATGAAACAGAAACAAAATATTAACAACACATGCGATTTACTGTTAATGGAATATTTGAGCTTGCTTATAGATATGATAAAAGTAAATGAAAGAAAATCGCCTAATTTTCAAGAAACGTTTAAGCTAATACAGGAAAACTGTAATATTTTGAAATGCTTCGCGGCCCTCCTGAATTAATTTCGCCGAACACTGTTTGGGAAAAGCTATTTAGGGCCTCGATCTTACCTCCATTTCGTTCTTCGGTTTTGAAACCAGGTTTTAACTTGTGCGTCAGTCATCTTCAAGGTCTTTGCCAACGATGCCCGTTCAGAACTTGCCAGGTACTTCTGCCGGTGAAAACGCTTCTCCAGTTCGCAGATCTGAATGCGGCTGAATGATGTCCTGGGCTTTTTCTTCTTTGGCGGCGTCCTGTTCTGGTAGGGATGTCCGATCCTTCTCGTCACTAAAGAAATACGAAGAGCCAAAATTGTCGTTGACCAGTGAGTTCTAAAGCAATCAGTGTAACTGTTGTGGTCGAAAGCCAAGTTTGTTTGCAACATGCGGCCACCGACACCGCGCAGCAGGGTGAGTACATGCCAGTTGCATAACGCAAACCACTCAGCCTGCTGTAGTTCGAGGTGACGTGACGTCTCAAAGTTAAAAATTCCTTTCAGACAAAATGTCCAATGTTTTTGCAACCAAAGTTTGAAAAGTACAGGAAAACAACAAAGCGACGGCGCTTTTTCGGATGGAGTTGACACGAGTTATTTCCTCGTGCTTCAATTTTGCTTAAGATCAATTGATTGTTTTGATGAAAACGTAATGCCATGGGGCGAGTTTAGACTCGTCACTAGGAAAAATAGGAAGTGTCCAAGTATATAATTAACTTAGCACGTTATTTGCTCAAAATTGCCCCCAAACTAAGTGTTATTCGTGTCTTTGAAACAGCAAATGTGTGTCTTGAACACACATCTGAGCGACCTTAACTTGAAACGAGGAAAATTTCCAGATTTCCTCTGGAATTTAGGATATCAAGCTTTTGAAACAGTTTGCGACTTCATCAAGCGCAAAAAACGTTTCTGTGAAAACGGAGCATCCAAAATGCCCCTGTCTCAGTGTTTCCAGTTGTTCAAAGCATTTGACTGTTGGAGCTGCTGTGTGAGCGGCGTAATACTTATTTCGGGACAGAACTTTACGCGGCTATTCCTGCCATAACTCTGTGGTAACCGCAAGTATTCACAGACGAAAATGTGATTATTTGGTCAAGCACGCAATTGGCCTCAGAAAAAGTATTTTTTATTGATTTGCTCCAAATAACAAAACAGAAACCCAAATAGCAGTATTTAAACTCATGCTGCTGCAGATTCCACCTCCCACATGCAAATAAACGCCTACAAATTACTGTATATAGAGAAAAATTGCTTGCCTCTAAATTTTAGGAGAAGTAAAACTGTAAAAACTGAATACTGTCCATAAAATTTTGTCACGCTTAAACCACGTCTGGCGCTGACCTCAAAAAAGGACAAAAAACTCGATCATTTTTCAATGCATCTCAACGCAAAGTATGCGAAGAATATCAACTGACGTTCAATTAAAACAAAGCGTTGAGTATCAAAGTTTAGGTTCCATGCAGATATTGTATGGGGGAAATAATTCAGAGAGATTAGGCTGAGACACAGCTGCCTGGTCGGTTGCTTCGCAGTTATAATCTTGTTCATACCAACCAGCCAGGCATATGGCAAAACTCAGGGAAAGGCTATGCTGCAGCCTAATAGAGGTACATTCACCATGGCAATAATTTGAAAACGAAGAGAAAAAGCATGTGAGCTTAGCGTAACAAAGACAGTGTCCATCAAAAATTGAAAAAAAAATTCATCGAAAAAGAAATCATTTCGCGAAAGTAGTTTTATTTTGCTGAAACGAAATCAGTTACACGTATTTTTGTCTTGAAAATTTCGACTTTGGGGTGATACAGTAGCTCGTCTTCTAATTCAGTTTCCCAAAAATTCGAATTGAAAAATGCCGTTAAGCTGCGCAAGTTCGAGCAGGTAAATATAGTTGACAAAATCATCTCATACAATCATAATCGTTTTTCTATAGCAAATACAGAAAAGTGATTGAAAAACGTTCAGTCAAAACTAGGTTTGGGAATGTCAGTGAAATATTTGTCCGAACAAGTTTTGCGAAATCTGTAGAAATCATCGTATAACGTAGGCCATCCTGAGCAACCCGACACCAAAGGTTGTTGGCAACTGCAATAGAGCTGACCCCTCACACAGAAATTATTCCAAGTTGCTGTAGTGCACTGATAGGTTGTCATACATTGAGATATTAGTGAAGTTTGAAATGTCTTGAGTTTTTAAAGAAATAAACCTAAAACTTATCTGGACAGACGCAACCCTTCTTTACCCACTCGAATGTATTTAAATTGGCGATTTGATGGATTATCATCCACAAAGCATCCTTTTTTAGCATAACCACATTTTTTCAGCGCAAATCTTGCTGGAGGATATATTTGAACACAAGAGAGATGAATACACTGCTTTTTATCGTAAAATATGATGTTTATGTAAATTCATTCAGCTGATGTATGCCTGAAGTTTTCTGATGTGGCGTGTAGATACACTCGCTATTTTGGAGTATAAAAGGATACCAGTTTCAAATTAGTATACCAATATTGGAAACGTAAATGTTTTTATTTTAAAAATTAGTTGCAATTTTCGGGCCTCTTTTTGGTTGGAATTGTTATTCCGTTTTGTGTGCAAGTCTCAGTCTGCTTGGACAGCCATGAACCAAATCTATGCTGTGCGGTGAAACGTGGCAAAAGACGTCACAACAAATTTAAATTCGTCTTTCACTTTTTTCCACATCAATCAGTCACCTCTTGAGTGTAAGAAAACCTCAAAGAATTAATTAAGTTGTTGCACATTCGAAAGTTCCCAACTGCAAAAAGTCTCTACTGCCAAAACATAAACGATGAATAAACAGGCGTAATGAAGACATGTCAGCAAAACGTGCCAAGGCCTGGCATCCATCGCTCAGACTTTTCGGTGCTTCTGTCAGGAGGGCAGAGATCAAAACCCTTCAACGTAGATAGCAAAAACGCTCTCACCATGCATAAGAATTTTATCTGCGTTGGAATAGCACTCGCCATGTGAGAAAACTAAGACGCTTTTGGATGTGCTCATCAAAAAATCGTTTTTAATATATCAGCAAGAAAGTAATTTTCAGGCTTTTGAAGTTCTTAGGTTTTTCACAATTGTCCTTCGCGCCAGCGGCTGCATCTTGCCGACATAAAATATGGGCTTTTCTTCCTTCTGTTAGGTTTTGTGGTAAGTTGCTTGAAAGTTTTGACATTGATATAGTTTTCATTTTTTGAACTTTCTTCAACAAGCCAGGAGTTGCTTACTGCCGAGACAACCCAAAGGGACTGTAGTGATCCTTACGCAGAAGGATACACAAACCAATCCCAACTTTGTCGTATTCGATTCTCCATGAGTTCTTAGTTTAGAAAACACACAGGTCCTTCAATGGCAAGCAGATTTTGGTTGCATAGCCCGATGTACGTCAAAGGTGAAATTATGTTGCTACCAGCTGCTAACCTACCGCTATCTTGAAGTACGCAGCTGGATTGCATGGAAATGGGAGTCAGTGTACTTTGGCCTGGTTATACTGGAGTTTGTGGAGAGAGGGCGCGTGATTTTCGGCGGTAAAACTGATAGGGTGGTTCTCGCGGTAAAATCATTCTTCCTTCGGGAAGAAATTATACCTCATGTCGGTTTCTCGCACAGTTGATAAGTTTTTATCAGGAAGAAAACATTTCACGGACCAATAATTAATCAGTGTAGGAAGATGTAAAAATTACAGTAGTAGACAACATCTGCATCTTGAAAATCATCATTCAAAAATACAATCAATTTTTGTTAGCTAGTGGCTACAAAATGAGCCACAATGCATCGCCATTCCCCAGTCCGGCAGTTGTTAAACACCGCAATATTTCCAACTTACCTTGACTATGATAGAGCCCGTGAGCCCCTGAACCAAGCAGTGTTAGTGGTGATCGAGGTCAGTTTTCACCGCAAAACACCATAAACATAATTTAAAGTGGTTGGACACCATGAAAATTAAAAAAGAAGCGTAAAAATGCCGGATTCGTGTGGTAATGACGACGGAAAATTCAAATATAAGAGCATGGCTATGTTGATTTTCAAAATAGAGCATACTTTTGAATGAACCAGTATTTGAAAAGTGCCATGTTTGGATATCGAAGGAATCTAAACAGAATAAACTCCACGTACTTCGATGTGCAACCGTGGTGCGACCAAATTCTGTCCAGAAAATGCGGGCAGAGGAGTTTGACATTGCAACAATAATGCAACAAACGACCCGTCCAGACTACCTCAATATTTGCCGCCTAGCGCACGAACAAGATTCTGCATTTGTATAATCAAACAACGGGACTTGAAACAAGTTGCACCAGCCAATGAGACCGCCAACTTTTTACCAGAAGACGCAAAAGTAAAATATAAGGCTATCTGCAGCTCAGCGAGAGGAACTGAGTCGGCGTTTGCGCAAAGTTTTGACGTGCAGTACTTTCACCATTGGCCAGGGCATGCTCAATCGAATTGCGTTTGCCACATGCAGCAAAACAAAATTAAGAAAAATTTGCTGTTGCTACTCTTGCGGTCGGATAAGGTTTTTCAGAGTGTTAAGTTAAAAACAATTGACCCCTTTTTTTACCTCAGCGACTATTGCTGTGGGAGTCGTGCGCGGGATCGAAGGGTAATTGGAGTTTCTGCCCTTAATGGCAAAGATTTCTTGCTTGGAAAGCAAGATCCACGAACGGGTAACTTGAGTTAATCGCGTTACTCTCTGTACAAGAACTTAAAACTACCATCGCCAAAGTATGTTTAAACCGCTTGTACGTGTTTGTGAAGGACTACAAACGTTATATGAATATTTTCTGTTTGTCTTAATGAAGAGAATGCATTGTATTGGATTATGGAAAAACTCTTGGAAAAAACATTTATTGCATTTACCATCTATGGGTCGAAATGCAACATCCTTCTCAACTAACAGCGGATTAATATTTCCGTTTCCAAGATCCATGATGCATTGCGCCAGTGAGCCCGCCTGAAAAAAGATCGCGCCGAAAACGAGAATTTCGTCTTTAGAAGTCACGCTTGACGTCAAACTTAATACAGGACGATTGCGTCATATCTTAGACATATGAGCGACATCCTAATTGGTTCCGTGCTTGACGAACTTTTGCTTTGCGCGCCTGGAGCCATTTCACAGCATTTACCATGAAGAATAGAACTTGACCTCAGAAAGGCACAGTGAACTGAGACGTCAGCTGTTCAGTTGTATATTTGATAAACGAACGTTTTACGTCCAAAAATGCAACCTGTTGTTTACCACAGTCTGCAAAAAATCTTCCCGTGTTTAACATAAAAAGTCAAAAAGTTGCGGTGATTAGATAAAAGTTGTCGTCGATGACTTAAAAAAGCACAACCAATCCCCTTCAAGCGTCGCTCGTCGGAAAATGAACTAAGGTTCATTCAATCGACGAACAACTTCATGTTGCGAAGGTCGCTCTCTTGTTGCGTTGGCGATGCGGTGCATTCGACTGTAGCCAAAGTGTCTTACCTCTACAGTCTCTGAAACGCGTCCTTTCAACGTTTCGTGACGCGTCAAAGTGGCAACCGATTAACCGAGAGACTTCTGCTTGTACGTATGAAGACGTCGATAAGTAGATTACTATTTACTTAAGAACGATTTAATCGCGAATCAAACAGCCCAGTAGAACGTGAGATCTCTTTGCGATGGTCGCGGGATTTCTGCGCGTTTCCGTGAGTCTGATGTTCAAGTTGATGGAGCCCAAGCCAGAAAAGCTACAAGGCTAGTTCGTCAACTTTAAAGTAACCAGTTGAATAGGACGATTGTGTATCGCAATGCCAACTGGACGATTTACAAGAACTTTCCCACTGTTATCAATGCGGAAGCAACAACACGACGGATGTTATCCGATTGTCATTCAATTCGTAAGTTTACGCTCCGTCATGAGCCCCGAGCAAAAATCTTTGAAGACGCTTCAAGTAGCATCCGCATCGAGCGAGTATTGCTAAGTAGATATAAATACGCGCTGGAGACATGTACGTAACCTCCACCAAAGGTCAACCACTTGAAAGAAGGTTTAAAGAGCGCCTTCGACAACCTCGAAGTTGATCATCAAGCAACAGCATCTCACGCCGGCAGTCACGGATTTGCCGCCTTGGTCAGAGCTTTGCCTGACCTCGA
>JGI24021J15306_10004370_pt1 | contig 16411 bp, 8 predicted proteins | sample Ectturendosymbi1_FD_15306 | JGI IMG/M metagenome (IMG submission 15306) | reverse complement strand
CCCCCCAGCAAATTTTTGGGCTGGCTACGTCACTGCTCTAGAGGGAAATTGTCTTATACGTTTTGCTCAGTACTGCGATACTTTTTTCTGACGTGACACCCACGTGGCAGAAACTGACAAAAACGCCCAACAACAAATATTACCACGTGCTTGTTAACTCCAAGTCACCGAAATCCCATTAGCACTCAGCACTTCTGCTGACAACCCGGAAAATTCTTATATAGAAAAAGCATTCAGAGCTCTGAAGAGGGTGCACACACTTGATTTGGAGCTGATCAGTCAAGCACCTGAAAAACGTTGTCCAATGCCATCAACCGAGCTGTTCAAGACCTGCTGGTTATTAACCAGAGAATTTGCACCAAGTCTGCATTTATATTGTTCATCCTAAAATTATATTTCACGCCTTTTATTCAGCGTTTCTTTCGCGACAACAACTTAGAATCTGCATTTTTATCACAACGCACCGCGAATGGAAGGCAGTGAAACTTGAAGGTATTGCTGACATTTTTCTTGAAACAACAACGCAAAGTCAATGACTTGAATGAAACAATGCTGCCGTCTTGAAAGAAACTGCTTTTATCGTCAGAAAGCGAATGAAAAACGTCAGGAGAAATAATCACTAAAAACGCAAACCCTGCGTTGTTTGTTTCTAGCAGTAACAGTTTTGGAAAATCTTTTCAATCATTTGCCTCAAATACGACTTCCACTAATAATTTCCTCTACAGCAGTGGTTCTCAAAGAGGGTGGAATCGCCCCCTTCGGGACGATTTTGAGGGGCAGGGGGCGAACAAAAGAAAGGAGGCGATAAAGCGGCAGAACAACACAAAGGGGGTGAAAACGCTCAACCACTACCACTAATCGATCGTTGAGTTAACTTCGGCTGTGACCTCAATGCTCTTAAAGCAAAGAAACCGCTTGTTGATTCATAAGCAAGTTGCTCCACGACCGTACCTCACCAAAGCGTCTCCCAATATTTCGAAGCTTTATGAAAGCCGCCAACCACATTCATCACACTGGACTGGGGACCATTGTTTGTATCGATTTCTTCAAACAAAATTCTTAAAAAATACTACCTGGTGTTTGCGTTATCAGGCTTGAGGGGCGACAACGATGTGTTGAATGTGGAAAGGGGGCGATTGAACAAAAGAGTTTGAGAAACACTGCTCTAGAGCAAGCTGGCGCAAACTTAACTGATATGTTGAAGTCAAAAGATCAATTGCAAACTGTATCAATTACTTTTCACTGAGAAAAAATATGTGGATATTTACAAGAGACCATCGGAACTAAAAGTTTTTTTTTTAGTTTACATAGGCTGATCTACAAATATATCACCAATGAGCTGCGAAAAGCATTGCGCCATAGTACTGTTCACGTGACTTTCGCTTACGCAACACAGTAAATCGAAAATTGTCAATGGCACGACAACGTAATTGTTAAGCAGTGAAATAATATGGAACCGCACGTTCACAGGATAAAAACTCTATTGCTTTGCCGAACAGACCGCCTGCGATTTTCGTAGAAATTACAAAGAAGGGGTTAATGACCAGCTATCCGATGCCACGGTTTGTGGCTATGCACGTGCAATAAGAGAAGGCCAACGAAACGCAACTTTGCAAATATTGATCAAAACTGATGCTCTGTAACTTTTCTTCATTCACTTACGCAGGCTCATAATCAAGTTGACTTCTGTAATTAACTTGTTAGTGGCAGATAATAATTTTGGACTCGCAGAGGACGACCTCGAACAGCAAAATATAATCTCGGTCGGCATTCAAACGTCAAAATGTCTTCTTTTTGTCGGTAGCTCACACTCAGAAGCTGCAATATTTTCATTTAAAGGCATTACGATTTACAGCACCTTCGGTGAAGGGCATCGTGTGCTGCATCGCCTACGGGATTTGCGCATGTTGCGTCCCAGGATGCTGACCGCTTTATAGCACGTTATTTAGGTTGTTTGTGAAACAATCAACTGGTACTTTGAAATTTACAGGATCAAAAGCAAAATCAACCCGACTGGTTGTGTGAGCCATACCCATCATGTGAGACTAAAACTGGCTTGAAATCGCCTATACATGTTCCAAAAAGCCACGATTTGCGAATGTAGTAAAGGGTTTATGTAATAAACACATCTTCTGCAAATAAGGTTACAGTGATTCAGACAACAATAGGTCCACAGTGAGTTCATATCAACTTGCATACAACCTCTCGATAGTATGATTCCGCATGTGGAAAATTGGGTTTCATTTAATCACCCCATTTGTTGTCTTACTCCAGTGCTGTCCAGTTGTGCCTTGTGATCTATCCTGAATGAAGTTGTAAATGACTTTTTTCTGGTTCATTTTCCCTTACACCCACAACTTTAGATGAAGGTATTAGTGCAACGTCATCTCTCAAATGTGAACACATATCAGGTCCTTAGGACAAAGCTACAAAATTTTTAATTTTTCTAAAATTATGCCCACCAAAATCGCTATTGAATTTTTTGACTGATGCATATCTGATGGGGATTTTTCGACTTTGTTAAAAATTGCAAGCATTGCTCCACTCAAGCAATTTTAGACCAATTTCTTTTCTACCCAGCAACATATCAAAACTACTTCACAAATGTAGCTGCACCCGTTCTTGCTTCTCTATGCTAATACCAACCTCTCAAAGTATCAGCAGTGCGTTTTTCGTGCCAAGTTTTCAACTGATTTGCAATAGCAATGGTATATACAGTACGATGAACTGCTTTTCCGTACGAGCAAACAACTGATTACATTTTATTTTTTCTGAAATCTATGCAAAACCTTACTACTTGTGCCGACCGTAAAACTTGTTTCAAAAAACTTTTTAGCAAAAAAGGACAACCACTCAATTACTCTAATCCTTTTAAACAACGGGACACAATGTATCGTAATCCCTGAAACAAAACAAGGTTCTGCTTTTGGTGGTTTTCTTTATCTAATACGCTTACATATACCTGTTAATCGTTAAATCAAGTAACTTCAACTCTGTACTTAATTCCCCCGACAACGTCACTCGAATACCAGTGATCACGTTTCTAAACAATGCAGTACAACGCTTAAAGTCTGACCATATTTCCACCATGTCTTGCAACAAACGATGAATGCCTCTTACCTAATTACCTTCGCTGTTTCCAACTTCATTCACGTCTTTGTTTCTAGCCAGCTACCTGATTAAATTGGCAAATACTTTGCTGGGCTGCTTGTAACTTATATCCACCAAACACGTTTTGCAACAGCTCAAAATATGAATATACCTAAGAACAACAATCCTAAACACAAGTTAGATCTAGAATGTGGAGTGTACTTCCCTTTCCCGCTGAACTTCTCGACAAGCCTCTTTCCAAATTGAATTCAACAGAATCTTGAAAAACTATTGGTTTGAACTTGGTTAATTACACAATATGCGCATTTTTATATACTCTTGTATACAAACTATTTTTGGTTGACTCTGCCTCTTACCCTATAATTATGTAATATTTCCCATCCTTCTGTGCAGTGTACAGAGGTATTAACATTTTAACCCTTTTTGAAACATTCATTACACAATATTGTCTGATTTGATTTTCTTATGCTCCATCATCTCAGTTTCTCGTGTATATACCATCGTAACTTTATTTTGTCTACATGTTTTATCTATTTCTATTTTTTTCATTTTTTTGTTTCTTTTTTTTAACCTGAACAGCCAGGCGGACCACCAATTTGTTTTTGAAAACCTTCCATGCATCATTTAAAGACAACTCCCCGAATGTTGACATACTTGCCTAGTTTCGGCTTTGACTCTTCTTGGATTATGAAGACCGTTCGTTTTATTTTGTGCGTGATCGTACTTAAATTACTTGGATGTGTTGCAATTTCATTATGATCGAGAATTGAAGACGTAACATGAAGCAGAAAAGGCATGAAGACACTCGAACTACAACGGCTCAACAGCGATTACAATGCAGACGACCAACTACATGAAAAAGTCGTCGGTGCAAGAGAAACGTTCAGCCACATTAAATCGATGAAATCGTGAAAGATTTGCATTTTCAGCCATTTCTTGTTTCATTAGTTTTCCATTCTTTCCTGAATGTAGCGGTCTGGACCAAAATGCAACAAAAACAGATGTCTTACTTTCAATAGCAATAAACAAGAAAAAGAGATGTCGTACTTTCAAAATAAGATGATTTCATGATCAATTCCTATTCTGATAAAAGTTTAAATCAAATCTTTAGCAAACTGTATGAGACAATTCAAACTGAGACTTCTCGAGGCATTTAAATTACAAAACGTCTTCCAACTGTTGTTGCCAAATTTGTGTTGACAAGTGCCAGTGACCTCGTCCTTGATTGTATCCAAAGAATCAAGGCAGCATTACTTGAAAACAGTAATGTTCTCTGAAAATGTTCACGCTATGTTATGACTGATATTTCTTGGTGTTGTACATGTTGCTTTGGTATTGCATGCATTGCTATTTACCACCTGGACCAAGTGTCACTTGTGATGCTTGTCTTTCACGAAGGCCAAGAGACGATAGGATCCAGAAATCTCACAAAGACGAAGAGAGAGGTGCTCGGAGGGCATCATCAGCCAGTCAGCCACGTGTACCACAAAGCATCGTAACAAGATAGACAACCTTAAGATAAACACTGTTGCGCCAAGCAAGCAGCTTACGCCCACGTTTGTACGGCAAATGCACTTTAGTGGAACTTTCCGGTACAGACTAGTGCTGGCCGCTGTTAACGGCTAAACCCGCTAATGTAACCAGAATTCATGAAAGCCTGTGAACAGCAGTTGAAATCGTGCGATGACGCTTGCGGACGGACGCTTCGCTGGGATGCTTTTCGCATCCGAAACCATCTGTCAATTCATTTTGTTTGTACCAAAGTTTTTTCGTCAAAACAGACACTAAATTTAAGTCCAGCAGTGAGCAGCTCTGACATCAACTGCTCGCGTGCCAAGTGAATGGCCTTTTCGGTTTTGCTTTTTCTTCAAGCAATTTTCAAGATCTGCCTCTGCACCAATTTCTTTCGAAAAAAGTCCAAGAACCTCCTCTTTCAAAAATCTGTTTTTGCTCTCAAACACGTGAGCTTTGGCAGCATGTCGACGACCAAACAATCAAAAAGAAGTTGCGCAGGTTGGAACAACTAAAAACCGGCAAAGGGATGTATCAGTTTGAAGAACACCAGCGATTTGAGCGGAAAATCATCAACACAAATAACTAATCCGATGTCGACTGTTGCTGGACCAGTTCTTTCTTTCTCTGCTGATGGATAGCGGTTCTAGATGCAGCATTACCAAAACTCACCAGATAAAACTCTATTGCGGATTCCACAGTTCGGGAACATACGTGGCATGCGCAAATTGTCAGGACAGAGACATGAAACGTCACAGAAAATTCGCCCAATGAGTGGTATTTAAATTGCACCACTAGTAATACCTTACAATGAATCATTGAACAGCTAAGAAGTTTGTGAAACCCTGACCACATGCTGCATAATGGTAAAACATTTGTTGTGGTTGAAAATATACTGCAAATGCTGGAATCTAAGAACATATTGACATTATTGAGTTATTTGTTGAACTTCTGCTTGAAAATACTGCAACACTTATGCAAAGCAAGATATATTCTTTCAAAACAGTAAACTGTTGGCTTTCTATAAATTGATTAGCGACGTATTGAAAAGAACCCTTTGCCGACATCCGGCAGACTTTCTCTAACTTGGTGTGTTTTGTAAACAGCCACATCAACAAATCTGAAAATGTTCAAAACATAAAAGCAGAATGTTTGTGACCATTATATTGAATGATCGCAAGCCACTCTCGTTTCAGTCTGATGGCGAATGGTTGATACTTTTTTGACGGTGGCTAGTAAACAATGCGTTGATCTAGAAATCAACACAAATCGTTCTGACTAGTGATAGATCCAGACAGTATTCGAGAAAGGTGAAAACCAGGCCTGTAGCCACGGGGCTTATTCGAAGGCAGTTCTCCCCAATTTTTCGTCCCCCCCAATTGTTTTGTGCCCCCCAAATTTTGTTGTGCCCAGAAAAATTTGTTTTGAACATAATAAAAGCAACAGTGTTTCTCCCCTAAACTTTAAAACCTTGCTACGGGCCTGGGGCCAATTGATAATATTTCATGCCCCTTAAATGGATTTCTTCTATTTCTTTTTTCAGCAAATAAACCTTTTGTGATTTCAATGTTTTATAATAAAATTTACTTTACTGTAAACTTTGTAGCCTTCAGCGCGAACTTTCCACGGCAGCGTATAAACACAAACCCTGGATCTGCCGCTATTGCATCGTTACTGATGTGCAGCTTCGTCTCTTCCAGTGATTGTTTTTTATTTCAATCACACCAACCTTTGAAACTTCTTCTGGGTACCACATGACGTATTCGAATTTTCCTGAGTTGCATTTCTTGCACTGCTGTCCGTACAGCTTGAATTGTACGTAGCCGTTGTTTGTGGCATAATCGAGATGAAACCAAAATGTGACTCTGCCTTTCATGGACGTCCACCCGTTGCCACAGTCCTGCCAAATGTTTATATCATAGGCATTTGATGGGGGATTTGTTGCAGGCGAATAATTATAAATCAGGGCAGTTTTCGCAAGAGATACTATATTTAGTATCCAGATGAAAAGATTTAGAAACCATACACAAATTTTGAATCAAGTACTGGTACTATCACATTTTTATTTTGCACAAATCACTGCGAAACATGTACAAAAAAATATTAAGTATTGTGTTTAGTGCCCAAGCGAAGAGTTCTACAAATAATTTTATCAAAGTTATAGAAAGCACATGGATTTGTATATTGACCCCAGCCCAACTTGAAATCTTAGAAGCTGACAGAGGCTTTGGAAAAATTTCCCGTTACATTATATGGAATGGTTTGGCACAAAGCTGTTATGATGGAGTGATTGACAATCATTTGCGGAATCCTTTTACATATATTCATTAGAAACATAGGTGATGGTATTTCTTGAGTTAATATAATTTCACGAAACAGCACTATTTTCAAGTACCTAAAACCTTGAGAATACAATCAGGCAAATAGAATATTGTTTTGGGAGATACCACGGTTGCACAGAACACGTCTCTTTGCAGCAGCCTTGCTGTAGGTTTACTTAATGCACGAACATATGCTCCAATAATGGGAAAACCTCTTTCCACCATATGATGTGGCTGATTTTCTGTGTTTCGGGATAGGCTTCCGTCACTTACATTATTAATGCAAAGTAATCCGTAATGCTGTATATCACGATTTCGTTCATTTTTCTGAAAAGTCAATTAACACACGCCCATACTTCCGAAGTTGTCTGCTTGAGATTCATGCAGATAGTACTACCATAACATCTGGTATTCGTGAACGCCTTTCACTCAAATGTTTGAAACTAATTCAACGTACCTGGCAGCAGAAACGAACTTTTGCACTGTCGCGATGAAATTTCCACTTCAGTGGTGGTGCAGTGTTAGTGATCGTCAGATACCAGACGTGTGGTGGGTAGAAAGAGCTGAAGAGCCTGCTGAACTCTCCATGCCAAACAACCTCCATGCCACTGCGAAAAAGTCCACACTTGAGCAACAAGTGGTCCTCGAAAAAAAGACAAATCACTTATCGAAGCAAAAACTCAATTTCCTAAATCGTTGAGCCTATAGTCCCACAAATTTTGCAATGTACTGAATTTAGGGTATTTTCAAGAAATAAACGGCTTTTAAACTTATTCGCTGAATGTTTTTGAAGATGAAAGCACTGGTGTACAAAAATTCCAGCAAGGTTATTTTTCATCGGTAGTTTCTGCGTTGCTGTGTTGAAAATTAGATTTTCCCAAAGTTTCGTTCTGTTTTTGAGTTTTTACTTTTTTTTATGATTGTCCCAAAGTTTCGCTCATTCAGAAACAACCACCGCTATCGGTTTTGTTAACGAAGCCCCATTCAAGGGCAAACGGTTAAATTTATTGTAATTTTTTATTTCATGCAACAACAAAAACACTTAAAAAAAACGGATGCTTCTTCCTAGCAACAGCTGAAAACGTGACCGGCTGTCAAAAATCTTTAGCTCTACTCTGCTAGACGAATACTGTTCGACAATTGTGCGATGACTTGAATAATTTTCTAATAATATACGTTCAGTTGTCACGAAACGTACGAAATGCCAGGATGAGCGAATTGCAGCATTCTTGTAACATGCAAAGTTTGCTTCGGGGTTAATGAATTAGCAAATATTGTAAGAATCGCAACGGTGTGTTAATATTTTATTGTCTGTAGCATATGAAAAATTTGAACAGAACATTGCCACGTGAAAGATGATGATGATTTTTTCTTTCATTTTGACGTTTCAGGCATTCAATTTCAACTTTCATCGACTTTAAAATGTACACTATCACTGCAAGGTATTTGCAGCTGAGCTTAGTCTTGCACGTGCGCTTTGCAAAAAATTTGAATAAATCGGCTTGAAAATTTGGCGTAGATTGTAGAATGACTTTTTCTTTATTCGTTTAGACATTTTTGTAAAGCAAGTAAAAAGCGTTTTCCTAACTGGTGCAATAACTTCAAATGCGTGATTGGACAAAAGCACATAAAATTGTGGAAAACGTTTTTGGTTTTCTTTATACAGTGAATGGATCTCCTACGTCTATTCATTTTCTGCAAAATAGACCTTGTTTCAACCACAAATTTGAAACAAAACTTGAACGAAATATTTTTGTTGCAAGAATATTTTCGGTTTCAGTGTTAAAGTCAAACGTTTCGCTTGGGTACTGGACATCGTTACAGGTTTNCGGATATCACATATATGTTGATCACCTTCAGCAAATTGTGTGTAAAATTTGATAAACGGGCGACGCCGGGAAACAATTACATAAGTACCCCAAATGCGTTTCGTAAATCACTTTTCATGATGAAAAAGATGCAAAAATGTCCCACTTGCTAGAAAAGGTGAGCTGCCCTTCTAGGGTCCTTTCCACAGCAGACGATCCGGCAGGTTAAGACTCACGGTAGTACGGAGGTTTGCGCACGCAGCAGGGCCGCAAATCAGAAGCACATGGCGGGCCGGTCTGACAACGCCTATAACACGCCAGCTCGGAAGCTTGAACACAGGAAGCAAACGCTTTCTCGTTTCCCCGGCGGCTCATCGCTCAGCCGCGCTTTTCTGTATCCATATGACAGTTAGCATAAGGCGACTATAGGCAAAGCTGATAAGTTGCTTGTCATGACAATCCACACGTACAAAGTTAGTCGTCAGCCGTTAAGTTATACCCCCCCTTCCCCTTCGAACGCCGAAAGACTTGCGTTTACGTCGCTTTTCCACCGCAGACGCAACGACCTATCTTACAATCACGCTGCTGGGAATGCGCAGCAGATCTCTATAACACAGGCTTGCCGGTAAATCACAAGTAAATACAATAATCAAGAAGGCTTTACTGTAGTGTTTACGCAAAGAAAGAACAACTGCAAATGACGCCGTACCCTTTGTTTTGAAGTAGGCCCTAACCTACTTTTCCACAAGAAACTATTGTAACCGACCTTCAAATGTACAGAAACCTTGTGCTATTATTACAAAGTAGGCTGCGCAAAAGACAATCATTGGCAAGATACAAGTGTAGGGATAGGGGTGTATGAAAAAAGCAAATAAACTCCAATTTGCTATCCAAAACTACATCACAACTTCGTGGCCGTGACTTGTAAAGTACCAATTGTCATTGGCACTGTGTTCACATCAACAAAGCTAAATATTGCGATGCAGATGCCGTGCGTTTAGTACGTTAGTCCGTTACTTGCATTATCCACAAACAACCCACAACCCTATTTTAGGTCCTGGCATATGTATGAAGGCAGACGTACGAAAATATCTTCAAAAAATACGTTTTTGATATTTTGAGAAAGTATATCCTGGAAATGTTTCCAAAGCATAATTGTACCCACCGAAAGGAGTCTATATTTTACAACAAAATATTAAAGAATATTGATCATTTAGATTGTGCATTTCGGCAACTGACAACACATCACCAATCCTCTTATCCGATTGAATACTCGTATTCAATAGATTAGAATCACATCGAGTTTGTAAATAAAAACTAGATGCACAAGTTTATTAGGAAAGTATTTCCCACCTCTGAATTCAGCGCACAGGGGACTCATTTTCTTGTTTTGCCCACACGTTGACATCTTTGCCGCCGAGCGTACAATGAGGGCAAAAACTACTTTTAAATGGTGATAACCAGGGAGAAATGAAATTGCAAATAACTAACAACACGAGACAGAAGTCCGTTATTGTTTTTTGTTTCCAGGAATGCAGCCGCCAAATCATAGCACGGTGTGGCTCATATTGTAACTACCGAAATCGGAAAAACGTCTGGAGACAAAATGCTTTATCGCTGTTAATGATAGCAATATTTGGTTTGCGACGTGGTAAAGACAACTTTTGTGCAACTGGGATTTTCTTGGAAAAGCTATTTTTCAATGGTGTTTTAGTTTTAGAGATTTGATAACCAACAATAAGAAAAAACAAACAAACTTTTGAACATTATGCTTTCAAATCTGGTCACCACAGAGGTAAGCCTTTTATCTAGCATATCTGCCACTAACAAATGTCATGCCAGGGTTATTGAAGCAACCAAAACCAAAACATGCAAGATCTTAAGACGCCGCACATGCATTTCAAGCAATGATGATCGCCAGAGCATGCAAAGCAAAACTGAATGTAAATGAACCCAGCCCTAAAAGGAAATCTTCATCTCGTCAGTGGTTTACACGAATCCTGAATACTGCAGTCTGGAAATCAACACCATTTCTCTTTCAGAATTTTCCGGAGTCCGGATGGAGAGAACAGAGGTTGCCTTATCTATCAGCTTGTGAGAGACCGTTCAAGATAGTGTTTTGCACGGGCATGTCGGTTGTGTGTGCAAACATATATATCAAAACCGGACAGTTGCTACATCCTGCAATGTGCTGTGCATATAAAGGGTCAAGATATTTTGATATTTTTTAATTTTCTATTATTTGGCATCGGCGACTGCCTCGTCAACATAACGCCTAAACAAATTGAAGTAAGGCACTGGTCATTTCCCAGGAAGTAAAGCACTGGTCATTTCACAAGTGCAGTTTTACTTGAGCTGCCCACCAAGTTATATATATGCGATGGGCCTAATACAGTTGTTCTGGCTTATACAACAGTTACAAGCTGTAGCCGCTCGCCATCTTAGTTGCTTTACTATTGTCAATGTTCAGTGGAGAAGGTACGGAACCGCAGCAGAGATGCAGCACCTTGCCAGTGAAATAATTTATTTAGATATCATTGCGGTAAAGGCTAGTGCAGAAGAGCTAGTTTCGATGTTTTAGAGACTACTGCATCACGAATTAAGCTTTCAACGAATCTTAAGTTTAATTACTGCGTCCTTCTACTGTACTTGAGCGAAAAAGCTTTTTTAAGTTTTCAACGAATTTAAAATTTTACCCGGTCCCGGTAAAACAAAACCTGCGGTGGCGAAGCGAATGAACTGAATGCAAGTCAACACATTCACGTATCGGGTTTAACGGGAGGTCACATTATTTTAAAGCTGCAATGCATTTGCTGTCCTTTCTAAATAGTTGTTTTTTCTATACTGTAACGTTGCCACGTGAATGGAGACATTTTTTCTTTTAAGACCCACAACCTGCGTCTAAAATTAAAATATTTTATGGTCTGTTCTTCAAAACATAGGTGATCTCATATTTTTGCAAGCAGGAGCAAAAGTTGTCTGAAAACACCACATATTGCCGAAAGCTTTTGAACTCCACTCAAGTTTATTGCATAGTTTTCGTTTACATATTGGCAGACACGGCCTTACCTACATTACATCGTAAAACAAAGTCACAACAACTTTTCCAAATTTTAGTGATAAGCTTTACGCCAGGTTCAAGTAAAAATTATACGAAATCTCTCACATTTACCCCATGCTAAGATTTTTCAGTGAATTGGCAAATGATTCTGGATGGTTTAAGGAGCTTTTTTGTGCAAAGTTCAAATTTATGGGCAAAACCAACCGTTTTCAAACATTGCAAGATCGTTAGTGTGACGTGATTCAGTATTGTATCAAAAAAACTTCAGATCTTGCTTTTTCTTTAGACGTTAATGTTGACTTGAACATAGCAAACTTCGAAACACATTCCTTTGCAGAACCTTCACTTTTTGTGCTTGACTCTCAAGCTTCAAAACAAAATTTAAATTTTACATGGTTATGCCGATCCAGCAATATTGAATCACACCATTTAAATTCCGGAATTATACCTGGCCCAGATACAAACATATTTTTTATGACCCCACAGCACATTGAGATGCCAGTCTGACTTTTTTCAATAGAGGAAGTTATTTTCTTAGCGTTACGATGTAGATTAGCGAAACTTTGTGCCCCGGTCTATACGGAAAATATTGACATCCAAACTCAGTCGCGAAATATTAGATTACCCGTATTTTCGGTTATTCTGAAGTTTGATTCTTAAGATCTACAGGTTTGACCAATCTGTGATGGGTGAAAACATTGCGTATCTAAGAGAGCACATAGATCTATTACAAACGTTAGAGCACATTGCATCAAAGAAACATTTACTTAAAAAACGGCGAATTCTACACTCATTAGCCGAAGTTTTTAAAGTGTAAAATTCAAACATAACGACTGTGGTTTCGTTTTTTCTTTGCCAAACCATTTTCAACAAGGTTGTAACAGAAATCTGTTTCATCCATTTTTTACTCACAATTATTTGTGAATTATTAATACCAATGCACAGATATTGTTTTATCGCAGTAGACGCAGATTGATTTGCTTTCTATTCCTGTCCGTCTCTCAGAGTTTACGACTGCCCGCTTACGCCCTTTTTTGACAGTTCTCGCATTCCATGTAATCTGAGCTTGGATATTACGGTTCAAATTGTTCCCGGCAACAACAAAAACACTTCCTTTCAAACAGTATCGCATCCTTTGAGATTTCGATTTCAACAGCAAATATTGTAATAATAGGCGTGATTTGTAAAGCGTGATGTTACTTCAGTTACATGTTTTAAGTTCCTTGATTTAAACAAAATTAATTGTTCTTCCAAATCGGTGCTGAAATTAAACCAAGTCAGTGAAGCTCCGTTTTTGATTCAAATGTATTTGTTTTCTTTATCGCCTAGTTGGGTTACATGCGAGTCCAGAATATTAATTAAAATTTGTAACCACTGACTCCTGAAGTGAACTGCTCATAAAGCAAATTATATTGTTTCATTTCACAGTGTCCTTTCACAAAAAGCCGGAGTATAACATTACGACATACCTAGAGTTGTAACGTCCAGGTGTGAATACATATTTTTGAATGAATTGTACCGCATGATAAAAATTTCAAACACAAATTTCTTTGAATTTACTTGTAAAAATTAAGATACTGCTGACTTTAATATTTCAGTGATTATAGATCAAATGGTGATATGAGAATCTCCCCGTTGCCAGCCTGTAATTGTCACCTACATACAACATAAAATTCCCAATAAACCAGGATGTTATTAGCTGTAAGAATAACTGCATAGTTGCGTGGGATAAAAATACAGCGCATGTGGCAGTGACCATAATTTTAAAGGTAGGTGAAAGTTTGTTTATGTTTGAACATGTGTGACATTAAAATTGTTGGAAAGAAAATGACGAATAACGCCCACAAATCACTTCGCTTTGTCAGTTTTTGTCTTTTCTAAAAGTTAAATCCAGTAAACGTTCAGTTTATAGGACATGCAACGAACAACCCTTTCCATAATGATTGCTCAGACTAACATTTGAAGGCCAATGCCTTGACAGAACTGCAAACACATACAAACAGACCGAGATTTCTCTGGGCTCAGAATAAGTTAGGTAAAAAATTCCTATTCCTACTTACTCATTGTAGCATCCACCACCAACTGGCACAACAGGCAGTTGCACTGTGGGAATAGCATGGTGTGGAACGGTAGTTGGAACGGTGGCGGTAGGTAGAGCCGTGCCGGTGTAGTTGGTCGTGATTGGAATGGCTGGAGGCAAGGAACCAGGCACGGGCCCTGGNATCGTCCCGGGGATGGTTCCAGGAATGTTGAAGAGATGTGGAATTGCTACCGTGGACGCCATACGCTTTTACAAACTTACTTTTCTTGATCAGCAATCCTAAAAAACCAACAGTCAAACTTCTGCAACTTTTTCCACCGTCTTGACTGCACGAGGCGTTTCCAGTCCAAGGTAACAGACGCTCAAATCCTCGCCTTCTGCTTCAAGCTCCTCGGCGAAAACAAACAATACAATGTGCACAGGTAACGATTACATCAACGACTCTCGAGCACAGTTACTCTCTGCTCCTCACAGGCAACCGAAATGCAGTCAGCTGTCTGAGTAAATGCACTATCGTGCGTCGGGATCCATTCTGCCTTCGACTGTCACACAGCCTGCTGGTGAAACGGAAACGCGTCTAAAAAAGGCAGCAGCGGGCTTGCCGGTGTTAGAGCAGGTTATACGCAATGCAAGCTGTTTTCCACTGTTGCTGTTTCGCGCTGCATCCTAAAGCTGCGGGAGTTTAGAGCCGGCCTTCGTAACTTTGCAAACCACCCCACTACACCAGGCCCGTAGCGATGGGAGTGCACCAGAAGAACTAACACCCCCTGTGCAGTCTACAGTTTGTAGTGTGAGCGTGTCACTCAGAAAAATGTTTTGTATTTTCGATACTTATACAAAGTTGTGAATAGTCAATCTTTTTGTAGCAAATATTGTTTCAACTGTAGAGCATGTGGTCACGAACTTCAGGCCTCATAGGTTGTCATTCGCAATATTCATCAAAAATGCCATGTGCTTCACGCGTCTGCTTCTTTGAGCATGAGAGAAGCGTTTAAAATTGATTTGCAAACATTCACCTAGTCTGCAGAACACCAGAAAGTATTGTGCTCTGAGATTTGTAAAAGTGAAGGAATGAAGCACGGGATCCAATCTTCACCCAGTAAAGCTCATATTAAAGAAAGCGCAGGCTCCGCTTTCACAGCCAACATAGAAACATACTGCTCTTAGACAAGTGAAGCAGTACCTTTAAGTTGTTTCATTCGTTTCTTTTATACATCAAACATTTGGCTCTTTAATATTATATGTGTGAAGAGCAGTTGTGTTTATGCGTATAGCTTTGTTTAAAAATTCGGACTACGTTGTTGAAGGTTTCAGAAACCTTGAAAAGCACCAGTCAAATAAAAACATTTTAGTTCAAAAAGAATTTCAAAAGCTACAAGTTTTGGTTTTATATCATTCAAGCAAGAATGAGCTCGGCTGCAGATCACGTGATGGTAGGATGAGAGTTTCTAGGCATTAATAATATGTAAGCACAAGCCAGAAAAGAAAAATACATGTTATTGAGCACAAGTGGAGAGCACGTGGCCTATGGAAAAACTAATTTTAGTGTCCCTATTCATTAATTTTTGCTTTCTATATCATGCAAATGTGTTTCGATACGCTATGCATATTCTTTTGAGCGCTGCAAGGCAACACAGGTGAACTTTCTCACTTCATATTTTTATTCGTCCGGCTCATTCAAGTTTCAGTGTAGGTTAGAATCTGGATTATGCTTGTCACACATCATGATCCAATTTACGCATCAAGTTGATAACAATAAGTTGTTAACTGCTTGAACTAAATTTTCTTCCTCAGCATGCAATTTCACAACTCAGAGTGAACTCCAGATATTAGCACAAATAGCTTATACTTTTCTATATGATCGCCTGATTTTAAAAACACTAAAATTGCTGGCACAAGCCTTAACGTTTGATAACTTGCACAACGATCTTCGTAACGTAGAAGGATTTAGAATGACGACTGGTGACAACTCAGACTTTGTAAAAACGTTACTGCTTATGTAGCAGTAACTGATGATTTAGAACGCTGTAGGGGCCATAATTAATGACACGCCATAAAAAACGAAAGTAGGAGAAAAAGTACAAAGCCACATAAAATAAGCAAGCCACGGAAAGCAAGGGGAAATTTTTTTTGATGAAACTTAGAATCAGGTGAATGTCAAGAACCAAATTACACTTTTTTCATTCATAACGTGTTTATTGTAACAAATATAAAAGTATCCTAAAAGCGATGGAATTTACTTTCAAAGTCCAACACCGAAGTACTTTCTTATTTCTTTGGTTTTTATGTCCAGCGTTTATTTTTATGCGTTGCTTTAGGCTTATTTTTCTTTTACCAACGTAATATTTGTAGAGTCCAAACAGATGAAAGAGCGTACATACCCTGTCGTAATCCTTTTCCTTGTGGCTCGAGTTTGTCCAGTAAACTTTCCTGCACACAATTGCAACGTGGCACAACTTAGGAAACTCGAACTAGCATGTACACATAATGAGCATCAAAGCTACCCCTCCCTTTTAACTTTTGTGGCTACGATCCTGCACTCCATTCGTCGTCGCAA
>JGI24021J15306_10004369_pt1 | contig 16412 bp, 10 predicted proteins | sample Ectturendosymbi1_FD_15306 | JGI IMG/M metagenome (IMG submission 15306) | reverse complement strand
GCCCGCAGGCCTGCGATGTTGCGGTGTTTGACGAAAAGCCGGCCGACACGACTGACAATCGCCATCAAAGAACGTGAGAATGCGAAAATCTAAAGTTGGAGGCCTAAAACGCTACCAGCAGCCACGAGCTTGCAGTACGAAGCCAGGTGACCCGTGACTGCTTACGTCAGTAAAAGGTATCACCAAAACCAACAGCCCGCAACACGGAAACGTTTAAACGCCTCGACATGAAAAGGTAACACAGTGAGGCGATCGGAGAACGTGTGCGCCGCAAGGCTACCCCGGTTTTGCGAAAACGAGAAGTGTTTAAATCTATTTTTAACGGAAAGAGACGACCTCTGACCATAATAAATAAACACACACATGTTACAGTTAACAATGATNTTGAGCTTGTTGGGTGCTNAACTGTCGTCAAAGAATGCTGCACCGAGACCNCGCATTCGCCGTAACCGCTTGTCCACACCCACCACAGACCAACCGGCATTTCGAACCGCCAGCAGATCAACCAGTAATTCAGCGGAAGCTGGTGCGAAAAGCAGAAGGCAGCGTAGGGGGCAAGGTCGGCAGTTTGTGACCCTGCTCCAGAGGGAGAATAAGGAGATCACAAACTGTCGCGATTACCTGATGACTGGGAAGAGGAAGTGATATTCCTAGTGGCTTTGCACACAGCTTGTATGCAGGCGTCCTTCCCGGCCTTGGCCCGATCATTTCGCTGGCGTACGTTGTTAAGTATATTGACACAGTCTCGTTTTGCGTACAGGCAAGCGCTATTTTTGGCAGGCCTGAAGTAACTTCAGAACGCCCAAGTTCGTACACGGTCTCACTAAAACGCAGAAACACGTTTCCATGCAGGCATACAGCGAACTTGACAAAGTCAATTTATGAAAGGTTTTACTCTCCTCGTTTAATTGAAGATGGCATCATTAAATTTTTTCGTCTGGGACTTTCCAACTATGTTTGTACACACCAATATCACATTCGCAAACAGGACAGCCAGTTCGCAAAACGTTACAACGGCTTGTCAGTCGGTTATTTGCGAAAACGTGTTTGGTAAACGCAGACCCTCGCTGAGTACAAAAGACGGTCAACATGGAGGACTGGATTTTTCCGGTCAAACGAGGTAGACCAATTTTTTTCTAATTAAGAAAATTAAGAAAAAAATTAAGCAATTTAGTCATAATGTCCGAAGAAGTATGCTAGTGAATACTACTACTGCTGCTGCTGTGGCAAATTTTAATATTATTATGGCCTACGGGACGAATGACCGAAATGTCTCAGCGAAAAAAAGCAGATGGATGTAAACAAAGAAGACTGCCAGGGGTGCTGTTGACAACAAAGGGAAGCTCATTGTCGACGATCAATGTAGCGCGTGCTGCAACACAAGTCATCAGGGTTCGGCAGATACAGCCGCGTACTAATTGCACCTGCAATTAACACTCCAGTGCAAGTGTGCAATGTTTTGCGGGTCGACGGCGTGAAACGAAACAGCAGACTTCAATCGCAGCAACGCCCTCGGTAGGTGCAATTACCCTCCCACAGCGGGCCACGGTCGGCGATCTAGAACGCACGGTACGCCACAATGTGCGGTCGCCCATTCACACGCGATGCTAAATATCTGGACGAAAGAAAATATGCAGCGGACGCCAGCAGAAATTAGGAGTTGGCTTGTAACGGTTCTTGCCCGTTTTTGCAGCTGCACGGTGAGATCGCAGAGCTACTAAACGCTTCTCGACGCAGGCTCGCTGGCGAAATGCAGCAGCAGTGCAGCTACAGAGCTTTCTTCGCGCAATAACAAACGGCCGGTCGTGTTTTGTGAGCTGACGTAGCTTCCGATTGCGTCATGTCCGCACGTAACGCATCTTTTCCTGTCGTGCAACGGGTTCCTAAGATCGGCGCAGTAGTGCGTTGGCGTGCGATAACAGATCACGCCCGCCAGCCCCGGCCGGACTTCGCTTTTTTAGCTGGCATTTCAAAATCTTTCATATTGTCCGCGACCTGCTATCGCACAGCAAAGCAATCACTACTTCGGACTCGAGCACGCGGCCGTACGAGTAGGGTAAGCGCACGCAAGGGTTTTGAGAAAGGGTTCCTTTTGAAACAATTGCACCTATTAAAGTTCACTCAATCCCGAGCAGGATGATTCCGACGAAGTCATCTGGCCAGCCCGGTCGCGACGACTGCCTGCCTTTCTCCATAGACACTTTGCCTTAAAAGGATCGCACAGCGTCACAGACAAAGTTCGCATCGAGCCAAACGCCTTGGATGGTATCAGTCATCGGCTGGAAATGCGCGCAGGCGAAGCATGGACGCTCCTCGTACCTGCGCTGCCGGTTGCAACAACAGCCATCAACACCTGTTGTTTTACAGCGAAAAAGACAACACCGCTTGACAAGCAGCCACAGCGGAGTCTCCAAGACGCGACGAAGAATGTTACCGAATGATCGTCGACGAGTCCGTTTGCACTGAATTCCGACACGGAACGGAATGTTTTGCATCGCCGGCTGACGAAAAGCTCGCAAACCGCCGTTCTTATCGTCGCCGTCTTTTTAAGGCAAACACCAAGAGATCTGACCGCGTGCAACTGTGCTTCATCGATCGCGTAGGATTACAGCGCTCCAAATATGAGCATGAACACGACGCAGTGAAAGCGAAGCCGTACACGAAACAAAATATTTTGACACTCGAATATCCAGCGCGATGCTGGCAAGACTTATCCGTTACACTCGCAGTAGGGCGTGTCTACCATGCCAGAAAATCAGTTTGAGCGACGATACGAAGACATTGGTCTTTGCGTAACTCGCCGGGAGCGAGAGCAATTTGCCAAACAATGGTGGTGAGGCAACATCATGCAATTTGTCGTGCTCTGTTAAAGAAAAAACTCATTTGTGTTGGCGGAACCTCGCAGGACACAACTGCAGAATCAACGAAAACCCCGTCCGCACGCTTGTCAGCAACGACAGGAACAACGGCAGAGTCGCGAATACACAGTCGGCGCTGACGTAGGCGCACGCCTTAGCCGCACGACCGCTCGCTGACAATCAGTCCGTCGCTTAACTTTGTCAGTGAATAGGCAAAAAACAACAGAGCGGCCCGAGAAGCGTTCGTTCAAAGAGGCGCTTTAAGAACAAAACCGGGTGCGCTGCGTCACAGAGGCATCCCCGCCCGAAACGACGGAGACGGAGCATCAAATGACGCTTCGGGACTCGCGCGCCATGTTAAAGCGGCTTGTACTAAGGCAGCCTGATGGCCTACAGACTTTACGCATCAGTGGTTTAAACAGGAAAGCTGTGCTCGGAGTATTCGTCAAAAAAGCGGGTGGCATGGAGTTCTGGAAAATTCGTTTTGTTACCTTTAACGAGCCCTTCCTGTCCCATGTAGCATGCCTGCAAAAATTACTGTAAGTTCGGTGCTGTGGGCGTGGAGCTGGCATGGAAGAGTGAAATGTTTGTTGGGAGCACTGAATCTGAGCACTTTTTGGGGAGTATATCCCAGCATCAGAACCAACTCACATCACAGGTATGGAGCAGTTGGCCAATCATATAATCTTCGATTGTAACATCCTACGCCCTCCGAACTGCCTGGAAAACCTGCATTCCCCATAACAACACTAAATGCCTGAAGGACCCAGTGGATTTTCTTTGAACCGCTGTTCACACGCAACAAGACAGGTATGGGCGAACAAGCACAGCTTCTCGGATAAAGACGAAAGTGGAAACTGGAACCCATTACGACACAAACAGAACTTCAGACACGATGCAAGTTCAAGTATTACCGCAGTACACGTTACACTCTTGCAGCCAGGTCAAGCTGCTATCTTAACAACTGAAACCAGCTGCTTTGCAAACCACGAGCGGTTCTGCTGCACACGCGGTTCGCAGCGTGGTATCTGGGAAGTAGCAAGAAACAACATTCGACTGCTGCAAGTTAATCCACGTGAATGCTTGCATGTTTTTCGATGCATGTCTCCCCCATGCCATAACAACAAAAAGGAAACCTTCGGTCAAAACGAGTGCGACTTTGATCGGAATAAACGCATGGCCCAGCACTAAATCTCATGCATTACGAACGGTGCACCCTAATTACATTGGCACTGCTTTGCAACAGCTATACTAGGTATGCGAGCGACTGCCAATGGGATTGAAGCTTTATGCAGCGATATGGAGTTGTTGCGCAGTTGGCCAGTGGTCAAATAGCGAAAGTTAGCGTTAATTTCGTCGATGACGAGCTGATGACGAATCGGCAATTGCAAGCTGTCTACGAGCTGTAACCGATCGCACGTAGCAAGGAAGGCTGATTTTGCAACGAGCAGCTCCCTGTGACGCGGACACGGACCTCTGCAGCACGCTCTGCCTTTAGGTCAAGTTCAGATGGAATGGCCTCCTGTGACATCCAGAAAAAGCGGTTAAGTTGCCAGCGTGTGGCTAACGCCTACTAGCTGGGCCTTCACCAACAAGCAAAATTCCTTGCGCAACGTGAACAAAGAACGACTTCGAACGGTCAGGAGGCTGCACTCTCAAACAGCTCCGCATTGCCACAGCGTTGAACAAGCACGCAACATTGTGAAATGCAGCCCGTTTGCGATTGACCACTAGGACAGAGAAATTGTCCTTGTTGAGAACGAAATCTACAGGCACTACAGGTCTTGGCTGCCGGCCTAATCGTTTCATGTGTTGAAACCACTCCAACGATCTTCTGTTCGACAATGCCCGGACGATGATCGGCAGCAAATGACAACTCACGAAAAGAAACGAAAACGTGTCGTAAGTTTCCTGAGAGAAGCGGTTCGATCACAAAAACAGCCGCCCACCTTTGCGTACGATTAGCAAAGCAATTGGAAAGATGCGCGTCTCCCGCTTCCGACCGGCGGCCGCCTTATCGATTATACACAATGTCTTTTGACCTGCNGCGACAACGAGAAAGGGCTGCGCACTGCCACACAGCAAACACCTTTAGCGCTTGGTAAAAAGCGACGGCGCTGTGTGTTGCGAAGGTGACTGGGTGGGTAGGTGTAAGAGGGTCGTTCGCATGAGTCGAAAGCGCTTCTCCTGTTTTTACAGTTAATAATTTATTCGTCCTCACCGAGCTCATCGTTGCGAACAGTTCGACAATGGCGTTCATTAAAAAGCTGCGGAAAGCTGGAAAACGCAGAACGAGCTGACTGCTGCAATTTTCGAAAAGCGGGGTTTACATTATTGCGAAGCATTCCGAAGCGTAATCAAACTTGAAAGACCTCTCACCTTAATTGACTATTCCCGCTACGGAAGAAACTTGCGATACGCGAGCAGTTCGCCATCACTCGCAAGTTTGCTAGAAACCATAGTATGAAAGTCTGAAGGAGTGCTCGGCTAAAGCATTTTACGTTCCAATCAAGTTTTAGCGATGATGCCTGCCAGCATCTAAGCTGTACAATTGATGTGCTGGTTGGAAAGGCAAAGGCCAAAGAGGGAGTTCGTTTCAAGCCACCAACGTATGAAACAGATACAGGTTGCAGCAATGGAGAAAGGTATCCGAAAATCTATTGTTATGGGCGCAAGATAATGGCGGATGAGTAAGAAAGACCTGTTGGCTGAATCGGTCGTTACAAGATCATCTTTCAGTTTATTACACTGTAAGCTGGACTGGGTCGCCCGGTGTCAAGGTGCCACGCCACTTGATTCGATGATTCGACGTTAAATCGTGACGGCATCGTAAAACACCGCAGAGCACAATGACTGGGCCACACAAGTACCCTTGAGCACAGGCGAGCTAGCGAAGATGACGTCAACGCCAACCATCCCCCACCGTGTTGTTTTCCAACGCCTTCTGACCCGACACTGGGCGAATGGAACTGAAGTTGTCAGTTCTTTTTGCTATTTTGTTGACAACTAAACATCCAATCCGAACACGAGCGTCAGAAGAGGGAGAAGCACGGCATTTGTTTGCTTTGTGTTTCACAGACATATTTGGACTTTTACCTGGAAAACCGATACTGCACATTTAACCAGCTAATAGTAACACGTATTGAATCACGTCCGTTGAGTCAGTGGATTTTAGCAGATTGCCTCCGTATCGAAATAGTATTATGGTAATACTATAAGCAGTAAAAAGCAAATAGGTTTCATCGATGTTCTCTACTTTCGCAACTGCTTGCAAAATTGACAGACCAATAGTGAAGGCACAGTCCAATGCCACAAATCCAGTGCTACGTCAAGCTCAGCGTCCCAAATACCAATGTTTAAGAAATTTTTGTAACAGAAATGCAAATGTGCGACTTTAAAAGTTGCTGGGCAAAATACTCAAAAACTAACCCAATATGTGATAAAAGCTGGTTTCAAACACCCAAACTGAAAGCATGTCATAAATGCTTGTGAAATTGTAAGCCCTATCACACATGATCACCAAGAAACACTCAGTAAATTAGCATTGCCTTTATAAAAACGCATCCATAACACACAATGACTAGGCTCAAAGCTCTAAAATTCCACTTTTTCTTTGCTTCATACAAACACAACTGTTAAGCCACTTTCACACTCACGCTTAGAAACTAAAAAAAAAAAGTCAAACAGCTTAAAAATGGAAGTTATTTGTCACTTACGTGCAAAGAATCGACTGGTCTTCACGATCTAGAAATAGCAAATACAAAATTATTGTAACAGTTCATGTAATGTCACACACAAATCACAGCTGTCAAAGTCTATAAATGTCAAAATATGAAATGTTTTATGTCACACACTTACGGCAAACCTATGTTCGTAAATGACCAAGAAGTAAAAGGTAGTGCATAATGTTTACAAAAATATATTAGAACTAAAACGCATAACTAAAACAATAACACAGCATACACGCAGCTTCTAAGTAATGGTATGCTTGTTACTACTCCATGAAAAATAAGCCAAATGATAATAATTCATCATGAAACTACATACAATATCTAAACTCATTAAAACAATACCTTGCAACATGCTGCGATAGGCAGTATCTGTAATTGCATAAACATGAGGAGGGACTTCGTGTCGTTTTTTGCCTTTATACATATCGATCACTTTGTCCGTATAAATTGGATAGAATTTGTAAGGGTTCACCACCACACAGAAAAGTCCGGAGTAGGTCTACAAACATGGAAAAAACAACCTGCTCTGAAAGTGCTTCAAAAATAAAGAATATATATGCAGCAGTATTATTTTTATATAAGTATGTCTAGTCTAGAGATATTCAAGCAAAAAAACAACAGCTTATGATCAAAAGTATCATATAATTAACAACACATGAAACCAAAAAAATAGATTTTGAAGAATTATACACATCTTTTACTTACATATATAAGACCAGAGAAATATCTGTCCTTAAGATTATGCAGAACAGATGCTTCATTAAGGCAAGTCATTTCAGCCATGTCCTCAACTTTGGTGAATTTTGGTGGATTCATCTTCTGTATGTCATTTTTGTGAAAAGTGACCTTCTTGCCAGAGTCTACCAGTTCCACAATTACTTCCTCACCCTTGTCACTTTTCAAGCTAGCAGCTTCAAAGCCTTGTTCTTTGGATGGAACCCAAACAAGTTTCTTCTGAGTCCAGTCAGCTTGTCTGGCAGGGTCATTAACAATATCTTTGTTAACAACAAGATACTGAAGCTCTTTGCTGTCAGCCATCTTGGTGCACTAATTACCGTGTACAAATCAAAAGCTTACTGAAAAAGAACCTTCTCATNAAACAAGAATCTAAATTTTCTGCGAGAACGAAACAANAGCATAATGCCTTCATTGAACATATCTTACTATNATCAAGAAGAAGTGAGACTGAGTAAAAATTTCAACAAAACAATTTTTAGGCANNTTCAACTGAGATCGAACACCCCTAGTTTTTACATGAAATAACTTTCAGTAAGTTTTGATTATAACAACACCACAAGCAAAACTAACAACTGCCATAAGTATATCCAAATTATACCAGTACAAGCATGCTGCAAGTGCAAGACATCTGGCCATTTTATATTTGCAGTTATTATAGCACTTTTTCTATATATGAGACATACAAAAACAAGTATATACATACAAAAAGATCTGTTGGAATACACACTGCAAGCATAAAAGATGTTTCAGAGAATCAGCAAATAAAGCTTACTAGCCAGCCAAGATTTTCGACCATGTAGTTGCCTTCCTGGGAGTATTTTTTAGTAAAAACTTTTCACATGTTTAAAAATATTGGTCCTTACACCATGCTGCAATGTCAGATGTATACTGCTTGCAGTTCATTCGCTATCAAATGTCATCTTTGTCTTTCGCTCCATGCTTAAGAATTCGAGTAAACTCAACATAATCAAAATCACCAGTTTTCTGATTGATAGGAGCTTCCCGGTACATTTCATCTACTTGTTCATCATTATATCGGTCGCCCATTGTGGTTAGAAGTTCACGGAGGTAATCTTCATTAATCTTTCCAGTTCCTTCTTCATCGAAGCATGCAAAAGCATTTCTAATTACTTCCTCAGGGTCTGTTCCATTCAGTTTTTCGCCAAACATGGTCAGGAACATTGTGAAATTGATAGGACCATGAGACTCACCAACCATTTTTTCAATGTAGTCATCACTGACATCTTTTCCCAAAGAAGCCAGCATATCCTTTAAATCTTCATGATCTATAAATCCATCACGGTTTTGGTCAATCATGTTGAAAGCTTCTTTAAACTCTTGAATTTGAGCTTGATCAAACATTGCAAAGACATTAGAAGTAGCACGCTGAGCGCGCTTCTTCGTAGTCTTTTTAGTTCGACGACTTGACATGCTGAAGTTGTTAACTACTTCTTTATATACAAAAACTACCCAGCTAGGTTTTTTGAAAATGAAGTTATACACACTACAGACATAAAAGCAATGATTTGTTTCCTTAGTTCTATAATAATGTTCTTTTTATAATTAGTGCTATAATAATGTCTTACATTAATTTGTCATGTATTTGACCAACACCATATGTTACCAATGCAATGAATACTGTGAATGTACTAGAATCTAGACTTTTGTTTCTGGCCAAAATGCAAATTGACCAGAAACAAAGAAAAAAACTGGCTGGACCAAGATTAATTATAAAACTTTCTTTTTTGGCCATAGCTTTATTCCAAATGTACTGAAACACTCCAAGTATAAGCAGTTATAGATTTTTCCCTATGGAAAATATGCTTTCAAGTACAAGATAAAGCACAATGTATGTTGCACAGGGCGTTTTGATTTCTGTGAGTCATTTACATTACAAAGTTTTAACGAGATTATTAAAATTGATCTTGTGATGTTACAAAGATATCTTGTGAACTGTTGTATTACCAAAAGTCATCTGATATAAGGAAAAAACTTTATCAATATTATAGGGAGAACAAGTCTGCTGGAATTAATGATTTTTGGCAAAACTAAAATTATTCCTGATTTTCAGCAAGAAGAAAATTCTGGTCCATCCCTAATAAGTGCTTTGGTGATCACATACTAGCTGTCTCTTTTTTTGTGCTGTGCAGCATGGTGCATTGCAGTGCATCATTGTCTACATCACCAGCTCAAGTGGGTTTAAGGTGATTGTCCTTGTTTAATTTTTTTAACTGAGAATGAATATACCTGGTAATCAAAAAATAGAACTTTACAATGTATTACAACATTGCTCCTAGGCAACTTCAATAAACAGTCTCCTGCTACTTTTGTGTTATATATCCCACTTTTTTAGTTTGCATGAGGGTCAGGCCAAAAGTTTATGTAAACAGCTTAGGGCAAGAAAAAATAAAAATGTGGCTGTGAAAGACCCCAGCATTTCATAGTCCAATGCAAGTAACAATAACTACACAGCATCAACAGAGGCCTGCAATTGGTTTAGGTCTAGTATCGGATTGGTATCAATTTTGAAGTAAGACAAGGACCTACCTGAGGCTGAAATGAACACCAGAATCAGGCTGCATGGCTTAACAAGCATTGTTTTCTATATAAAAAGAACCTCATTTGACCAAGATATTTTTTTGTAAAAATATTACACACACTGCTTGCATAAAGCATTGAAATGCAAGTTTTCTGATCAGAGCTTGTTGTTAAAGAACAATTAAATTCATCATATTTACTAAGGTTTTATTTATATTACTGGCCCAATTGAAAAAATTATTAATATTAATAACTATAATAATTCATTCGTTTTCATGCTAACTTTACCTATAGGGAGGGTCATGGGGCAGCAGCCCCAGTATTCAGAATACCTCACAGTCAACAGCAATTTCAGATAATTCTGCTGGCTCTACACCAAGGCGGGAGCAATCAAGGTTGGAGATGCAGTCACTCCACCTGGTCCTTGGGCAACTTTTGGGCCGCTTTCCCATGGGTTTAGCCAGCAAGACTGCCTCGCCAGTCTTTCGTGGGGCATTCTGGACACATGACCAAAGCAACGTAGCTGGGATCTTTCAATTGTGAAAAGTGGTTCAACATTCAGGATTCTGCAAATTTCACAGCTGTGCACTTTGTCAATAAGCGTCGCACCATGGACTCTTCACAAAAATCCCATCTCTGCTGCTTACACTTGAGTTAATATTCTTTCAGTCATTACTCAAGATTCATGACCACAGGTAAGGATCAGAACAAAGACTGATTTGAAAACTGACAGCTATTACTTAATTAGTGAATCTCCAGAGTCCTAACTTTGCTTCATCCCATGGACTGCAAAAAATCTTATGCTCCTCACGTCTTTCAAAAAGTTGCATTTACACGGGTTGTAATTTGAAGATCAATTTACTCAAAACACTAAACTGGATGAGAAAAAATAGCTGTAGGTTTGTATTTCATGTAGAAACCATATGCTGTGAGATAAGCAAAAACTAACCTAAGCTTAAAATCTTATGTTTGGCTCATTCTTAAAATCTGAGTTTCCTGAGATGGTAATGAAGAGGTTGTTCATGGATTTATTGAAAAATCAAATTTCAGATAGGCAGACAAGGAGCCAAACACCCTATATAACGGCTGCTTGAACTCACACAACCATAAAACAAATTAAGATGATTTTTATCTTTGATCCCTACCTGACTTCAGATTAGCCCCAATGGGCAACTAGTCTGACATTTAGCCAAATGTGGTCGAACCATTTACAGCAGGCAGAGAAAGAATTTCTTTTCACAATACTTAATATTATAAGTAACTTTAACACAATCATGCAGTTAAATACAGTAATCCTACAACAACAGCATGGCTACAGTATTATTTAACCATTTCTGTTAAGACCTTCAAATTGCATTAGAAATATACACAAACTTTAGTCATAGCCACATGCTGAAGTAAACCATTGAATTAGTTAAGTAATTTAAATTTTTCATTCCATTATTGCTAAAATTATTGCCTTTACAAATGTTCNCAATTGTATTTGTTTTTTTCTCTTTTCAGTATTTTGAATAAGTAAAATTTTACAACAGNCAAAAGCAGTAAAATTGCTTNAAATGTACATGAATGAGAAAAGCTTCATCACAAGAATTACTGTAAAAATTTCAAGTCATATTTGCACATCCTAGTTTTTTATTGGTTTTTGCTACAAGATGGTTACACAACTGTCATGAAAAGTAATGAAAACATCACACCAACATAAAAATACCTATTATGCCTTACTTATCACAGCTGAAAGCATTTTCAAAAATTGTAATGAAAATTTTTATCACAAGGTATGTAACAGAATTACATTCCAAGCGACCATTCCCATTCAACTTACAGAAAATTTCATTGCGCTTATTTTGTACCTCAAGTTTAGGTGCATCAATATGTCTGCAATCTGTGTCAAGGCTTTCTCTGTCTGTGCTGTGGGTCATGAATACTTTTTAGTGAATGCTACAATGGTGACAATCCATGCTTAAAGCATGAGGCTGGTAAAGCCATGTAGCAACATTTTTCATAGTTTTTGATATGACCCAATCAAAGAAATAGTCCAGTCTAGCAACTTAAGAGGTGTATGCTTTGCCTATGTTCTATTCAGCCAGTCAACCAGTGTAACCAATTGTATTCTGTTTTACCACCGATTGAGCAACTTTTCTTAATTTATATTTAAGCAAATTATTTTATCATCCACAATTAAGAAAGCAAGCAAACATCTCTTATTGACAATGGTTAAGTGTACAGGAAAGTGCATTCATGAGCTCACTTCAATGCCATGCAAAAAAACCTTGTTGTTAACAAAATGGAACTTAAATGTTAATTGCTTTAAATAGCAAGTGTCAAACCCAGGTGAATGAATCTAAAAATTTTTCCACTACACAATAATGCAAAAACCTGGATTTTGAATATGCACCTTCTAAAGGATACCGTGGAATTATGCTTATTTTTTTCACTGACTAAACCCTGGCAATTTGAAACAGTTGCATAATACTGTAGCAAAAAAACATACTTGCCAGACAAAGATTTACAGCCATGCACCAACAAGGATGTTAATGTTGACTAGGTTTTGACTCAGTGTGCTTATATTTAATAACCTCTGCAAAGTCGTTCATTGCAGTTTGAAATACCTTTTGGAACTTTCCAAGCTGCAAGAAGTTCTATAGCACAAGTATGCTTTCATTACGTATTAGGGTGGCAATCACTAAGTGCACTGTACAGCCATTTGATTCACTCCCTGCCATGACACCACCTGCGGTTAAATACTCTTCCATGACTAGGTAGGTTTAATCATGGCAAAATAGATCTTACTTTACCTTGTAGACAATGTGAACACTATGACTAACAAGAGTCACTTCAGAACATTTCAAAGATATTTCAATACCCATTGCAATTTTATTACAGCAATACAATGTTAGCATAACAAGAAAACGCAACTTCAATTTTGAAAGAATGCCTTTGCTAGCTGACTCCATTTTTTTCAGATATTACTGCATGTAATGTAAGGGTAACAAAAGTTTTACAACAAATCAAGTGTTAGAAGCTTGTGCAATTTTTGGTAAATATTTGGGCTTAGGGTTTCCTTTCCATTTCTTCACCAAGATGTATTTGTCATTCATTGAATAGTACCTTCCACCTGTGGTTTCTCTGAAGTAAAACAAAAGGACATTAGAGGTTTCAAAATACCATAACAGTTCTCAGGAGCCTATGTCAGATTCATTAGGTCAACACAAAGGAGTTAAGTATGCTGAATTAGAGATGTAATGATGCTAAAAGGTATGTTTGATTCATTTTAGGCCACAATTGTAGTGATTAGAGTATTCTAAATAGCTTAGCTATAAGTAGAGCTAGGGATTAACTTGTTACCAACAATGACCAGGCCTAAATATGATAGTTCCAACAAATTTACAGAATAGTTTTGCTTATTATCATTATAACTGTAATGATCGGTTTAGTTTTGCCTTATTTTAAAAGTATAATGGTGCTGAAATCCTAATTTACAAACTGTATCTTTGCTTGAACTAACGATTTAAAACTACTTTGATCTCCAGTTTTGTTTTCAAATTTAGAATAAATTGATAAAAACCTGTAGCAAAGCGGTATAGAAACTTTTTAGGATCTTATATTTTCTGTATTTTTCTATGCTTATTTGAATGTTCTCCCTGATTTTTTTGTTATGTCGCATGATGTCCACCATTGCCCATGGGTATGTTAAATGTCTGCCATACCATCCCGTTTTTTCTGTGTTGTTTATACTTTTTCTTGACTTATGACTACAGCAACAGATGTTTTATTTGTTAACTAATTTACACTTTGTTTCCATTTTTTATATTGCATTTCACTTTGTTTATTGTCCAAATGTATCTGTTAATTCAATAATAATGAACACTGAACCCACAATGCACAGAAAAAATATAAGACTATTTTACTACATCACAAAGCCCTTCATGGCATAGGTATGTTTGCAGATGGCATAGTATTCATTGGAATAAGCATGTTCGCAGATGGCATAAGTATTCATGGAATAAGTAGGTCTATGACAGATGTTACATTGTTTTTTCATGTATTTCCAATAGACCATACAATTACTTTCACTAATGAATCACTTGTCAGTGCTTGTAAAACATGTAATCAAAATGCATATGCACCGCAAGGTGTGTGCTACAGTATAACTGCTCATGGCAACATGATGTGACACTGGTGATGAATTATTTTTTTGGGGAGGCAGCAGTTATACACTGAAACAAACTAAACGCAAGTGGTAGGCAAGGCAGTCATAGTGCTGGTCAGTACACAAGGAACAACTAAAATTAGAACAAACTTGCACACAAGCCTGTGAATTTAATAGAATTTAATTGTGTCGGAAAAGGATTTTTGCACATTTTATAAACTCAGACTGTGTGAGGTGACTTAAAAGTGTTAACATTTTGAAAACAATTCTTGTCAACATCACATTCATTCACACCACACCAGTGACCACTTTATGGTTTACACTAAACTTCTTTTCTTGTCTACACCAAACACTTTGCTTAACTTCAATAGTCCAATCAATGTCTGGCATGTCATGAAATTATCGTGATTTTTCCTTTTGTAATGTGCATCAAACGTTCTAACGTCGCAACAAGCGTAGCCTACTTTAACATAACAGTACTGTACACTCCAGCATGAGTAAGAACTTGCACTGATCTTGGTAGCAGAAACTACAGTTCTACAATTGTTGCTGATGTAGAAACCAAATGCGATTGACGCACATCACGTTCAACGACCAAACGAGAAAAAACACCGATTTGAGCATGTGCAAAGAATGTCTCCCTTCTCTTCTTTCTCTAAAACGCAATTGCGCCTTCGACGGAATTCGACAAGGAAACGGCGTTGAGTGCAGCGAGGCGTAGCAGCCAATCACGCCGCCCCCGAGCGGTGACCACAGAATCTTCAACCGGCGAAGCGCAAAGTCACGTGAGCACGTTAATACTTGGATTTGCTGCATTTGCACATCTGCAGTAACTTAAACTGAGTGCAAAGGATGGCCCGAACATTTTTGCTTATCACTCACGAGGTGAAACCACGTATGGATTCTCTTAGCTGCGTTTTCGCGTCATCTATTAGGTAATTTGCGTCAGTAGAAAAGCTGTGGAATCTTTCCAAGAAAATGTTTTTTCCTGGAAACCAACCAACACGAGCATTTTCAAACATTCGCTGGGGTCTTGAGGGCAGCTCGTCGTCGTCGTCGTTTCAGCCAGTTTATGTGCTACAGTGGCGGAGCAAGGGGAGGTCCTGGGGGCCCCGGGCGGAATTTTTTGGGGGACGGCACTTTGCTGATTAAAATAAAATTTTTGAAAGGAGTTGAAAAGTTCTAGATTTTCGTTATGACTTTTAAATTGGTTTTTAAAAGTTCTAACTCTTTTCAATGTTTGTGTTTAGAACAGTGGTTCTCAACCTTTTTTTAACCAGGCCCCACTATAACCTTCAAAAAAATCTCAGGCCCCACCAGAACTACAACATGTCAAAAGTATTTGTGTTTCTCCGTCACTAAACTGCTTACTACCTGATATGAATTATAAATGCACATATAGCAAAGTTTACTCAAATTCATTGCGATACTCAGTCACATTGACGTTAGCTCTGCGCTTGATTCTGGTTACATATCTGTTTGATTCGAGGTTCCATTTTAGTCAGTTTCAGTCCTACATCACCAACTTTGGTGATTTGTAGTTGATTTCTCTTAGCACGCAGCAATCTGCAACAACGCTAAACCCACATTCGACCAAACAAGACGACGGAAAACTTTATCAGTTTTTGCCGGACACCTGTAAATACCACGTGGTCACTAAGATTGGTAAGATCACTAAGATGGCTAAGATCACTAAAGTTGCCAAGACAAGATCACTAGGATTGCTAAGACAAGATCACTAAGATTGCTAAGACTGCTAAGATTGCTAAGATCGCTAACACCACTGGGATTGCTTAGATCGCCGTGATTACTAAGATCGTCAAGAATACGAAGATCAGAAATTAATCTTGGTCAGAGGTGGGCAAACATTTTCCCCACATTGAATAATTTATTGCTACCGAGGGTCGCATGCTCGTATTGCATATATTACATCTATAATCGCTTTGAAAACTTAAAAAAAGTTTTACATGGGCTGCCACAAAATGAAAGTAACAATAGTCACTTCGGGTTGAGTAAAAATGCGGTTTCGAATGAAACGTGTGGAAAAAAAACTTGAACATTAATTTGATGTGATTAACCCTTTCAAATCCAACATAGGCTTGTGAATATCGTCAAAACCGTCGCCAGACGTTTGTTCAGAGGTGTTTGACATTCTAAAAATTGACAAAAGCTGCACTGATTTAGTGTTTTGTATTTCAATCTAAGGGGCTTGGAGCTTTGTTTGGGTAGATAAACCCACCAAAGCTACCCCCGTGGCGACGGACTGAATATCGTCAAATATATGACCTAGCGTTATTGCTCACTAGAGACACCTAAGCACCACTAAATGCAATCGCACACTTGCACTGCTATGTCGAATACAAGGCAAGTGTTGGAAAAAGCATTTCTATTAAATTC